>Ga0268386_10000115_pt1 | contig 44671 bp, 37 predicted proteins | sample RVTome_15_FD_200260 | JGI IMG/M metagenome (GOLD analysis project Ga0268386, IMG submission 200260) | Soil microbial communities from uranium-contaminated site in the Upper Colorado River Basin, Wyoming, United States - RVT150D86... ... | reverse complement strand
AACTGACGCGCCCCCCTTGGTTGCGGTCGGCGGCGGGCGTGCCACACTGGGTAGATGGTGCGACCGGGACGGAACCCGGTGAGGGCGATCTGGGGGGCCGCCGCTTCCCTGGCACTGCTGCCGGGATGCGCCGGGACCGCCGGTGAGTCCCTGGACTTCTCCGTCCTGGAGACCTGCATCCAGGTGAGGGAACCCTCGGTCGAGGTGTTCCGGACCGCCGAGGCCTGGCAGGAGTTCCATCGCGAGACCGGGTCCGGGCAGCCGCCCGCGGTCGACTTCTCCCGCTTCCTCGTGGCCGCACGGTTCGAGGGGACCGGGTCGGCCTGCGTCGGCTTCACCGTGGAGGACGTCGTCGGCGACGAGGACCGCGTCGTCATCCAGGCCACCCGCCACGAGTCGCCGGGGCCCTGCATCGCCGTGCTGGCCTTTCCGCAGCTCGTGGTCGCGGTGCCGGCCCGCGATCTCCCGGTGGAGTTCGACCTCCGCAACCGCCGCGACGATCCTCCGAGTCGACCGCGGCCCTGCTTCTGACGCCCCGCATCACGCCGATTGACGCGATGCCCGGGCCGGCGTCAGAGTCGTGCCATGCCGGACCCCATCCGGGTCGGTTTCGTCGTCGTCGTGCCCGCCGCGGCCATCGAGGTGCGGACCTCGCGCTCGTCCGGGCCGGGAGGCCAGAACGTCAACAAGGTCGCGTCGAAGGTCGACCTGCGGGTGGACCTCGTGCGCGTGGTGGGCCTGTCCGCCGCCGCCCGCCGACGGCTCGAGCAGCTGGCCGCTGGGCGGCGCGACGCCGCCGGGCGTCTCGTGGTCACGAGCCAACGGACCCGCGACCAGGCGCGCAACCTCGAGGACGCCCGTGAAAAGGTGCGCCGCCTGCTGCGGCGCTCGCTGACCGCCCCCCGGCCGCGCCTCCCCACGCGGGCCACGGCCGCTTCCCGCGAGAGGCGGCTGTCGGAGAAGAAGCGGGCCGCAGACCGCAAGCGCGCCCGCAGCGTGGTGCGCGGGGAGGACTGACTCCTCAGCGCGCCGCCCGCACCTGGGCCAGGACGTCCTCCTCGCGAGCGGCGATGACGCCGCGGAGACCGTGGATGCCCAGCTCGAACTCGTCGTTGGTGTAGGGCTTGCGGGCGTCGGTGAGCGCGGCTTCCCGGACCTGGGCGTACGTCTGCTCCAGCTTGGGGAGAAGGAAGCGCGCGTTCACGAACGCGGCGGCCCGCTCGACGGCGTCGACATAGAGCGTGCGGAGGCCGGGGTCGGCGATCAGACGCCGGGTGAGGACGTTCCCGTCCATCCGCTGGAACAGAGGCCAGCTCGAGGACGCGAGGCAGGTCTCCTTGTCCCAGGGGATGAAGACGAAGCGGTCCTGCCCGCCGTACTGGTAGAGGTAGAAGTTGTTCGCCCCCTCGGCGCCGGCGATGCCGTCGGTCTCGGCCAGCGCGTTCTCCACGGCCAGGTACGCGAGGAAGCGGGGGACGTCCAGGAGAGCAGTGACCTCCGCGACGAAGCTCGCCTCCGTGGCTCCGTTGATCCTGCGGAAGAAGTCGATCAGCCCGGCCGGGTCGAGGCTGTCCTCGTTGGTCTGGGGCTGCAGCGGGACGGGCACGTAGGCGGATGCGTCGTCGCCGCGGAACGAGAAATCCCACGGGAACGCGTACTCGTAGTCGAAGAGGTTGCCGCTCTTCTCGCCGATCCGGGCCTCGAGGAACGGCTTGCTCACGGCCTCCACCAGCGTGTAGAGCCCCCAGTACTCGTCGTTCACAGTGAGCCGGGTATGGGCGATCTGCGGTGCGGGGATGCCCACGGCCTCGAAGACCGCGAACGCGAGGCGCTCCCTCATCATCGCCACGTCCTGGACGAGGTTGTCGAGGACCAGGGTCTTGTACCCGTGGAACTCCTGGGTCTTGACGTACTTGTTGAAGTCGATCTTCAGGCCGGGCTTCTCCCCGCTCCGCGAGCCGTCGCCGCGCGAGCGGATCCCCACCTGCAGGACCACCTCCCCGTCGATCGAGAGGTTCGCCGCGTAGAACTGATTGCTCCGGAAGTCGTCCCGCAGGGCTTGCCAGTCCCCTGGGTCCATCACGATCCGCGTCTCGTGGAGCACGGCTTGATCGAACATCGGGTCGGCCTGCGCGACGGGGGCCGCCAGCGCCGCGGCCAGGCACAACGAAGTCACAATGGGCATGAATCCCTCGATCCCTCGGAGACCGTCCCGCCTCTCGCCCCGCGGGCCGCCCTCTTCGGGCGTTCGGGACGCGGCGTCAGGGAACCTGGAGCTGCAGCCGCCCGAGGAGCGTCACGTAGCTCCCCTGGCGTCCGGGCTCGGGTGCGAGGAGGGCATCCTCGAAGCGCTCGACCACCACGTTTCCCGTGATCCGGATCCAGGCCGCCGGCCACCAGGAGATCCCGCCGGTGGCGATCCTGTCGGCGCCGGGGCGGACGTTGCGGGCCCGGTTGCCCGCGCCCTCGAAACCGGAATCCGGTCCCGCGTCGTCGAAGCGCAGCGATTCGTACCGGACTCCAACCTCGATCGCTCCCGGTCCCCGGAACAGGGAAGCCCCTGGTTCGATGGTGCGCTTTTTCTTCTCGCCCGTCAGCAGCCAGGTCGCACTGACCGCCCATCCGTTCACGACCTGCTCCGGAAGGTCCTCGAACACCGGTCCTTGCCCGAGCCGCTCCTCGCGCCCCTGGAGGAACTCCGCCTTGAGGCTCGCCGGTCCGCTCACGAACGCGCCCTCGCCGCCCGCGCGCAGGCGCCGTCCGTTCACGAAGCGCCGCCCGTAGAACTCGAAACCGGCGGGCCCCTCCCCCAGGAAACCAAGGGGCCGCGGCTCCACCCCCGGCGCCTCCGTCTCGGCTTCCACGTCGCCGGAAGCGAAGGAGGCGCCCAGCTCCAAGCCCTTCAGGGGGCTTAGCACGATCCGTGCCGCAATCGTGGCGCCGGCGCGGTCGCGGCGGGTCCTCCCGTCGCCGGCGAACACTCCGGCCTGGTAGCCGGCCAGGTCACCCAGCTCGCCCGAGACCATGACCCCAAGGTCGCGCGCCGGCCCGATGTGGGTCGCCAGCAGCGCCCGCTCGACGAAGTCGATCTTCCCGGCCGAGGTCAGGAACTCCCGGCACAGCGGGAGCTTGAACTGCCCCGCGCGCACGGTGAGGGGCTTGGCGATCTCGAGCTCCAGGTAGGCGTCCTTGAGGTGGTCGCCTTCGTCCCTCGGGTCGAAGTCCACCTCGAACCCGAGCCGTTTCCACTCGCCCTCGACACCGAGTCGCAGCCGGCGGAGGTCGGTCGCGTCGCTGCGGAGGAGGCCGGTGTCCTCGTCGCCCGCCTCCCAGTTCCGGAACGAGCGAGCGTCGCCCTGGACATAGCCGGTCAGGCTCACGGTGAAGCCGGCCGCGGGCGCCGACAACGTGGGCCCCGGTCCCCAGCGCACATTGTCCGACGCGGCCAGCAGGGCGGCGGAGACGCACCAGGCCGCCGGGACCAGGCCGGCCGTCCCGGCTCGCGTCAAGGGCGCTCCCGGTCCGAGTCGCCGGCCTGCGAGTCCAGAGAGCTCCGGGGAGCTGACGCCGGGTTCAGGGGTCGTTCTCGGCCGCGTCGCCGGCGAGAACCTTCTCGAGCGCCTGGAGGGCCCCCGGGAAGCGGAGGAGGCCGGCCCGCTCGTCGGCTACCCAGAGGCGGCCCTCGCCGTCGAGGGCGAGCCCCTCCTGCCGGCGGCCGGGGAGGACCACCTCCGCCTCGACCCCTCCGTCCATGCGCAGCACCAGAGCGCGGTCCCTCGCGTCGCTGATCACCAGCAAGCGGTCGAGGGCCGGCACGTACGTGGCCGCGGTGAGGTCCTCGCCCTCCAGCACGAACCGACCGGCGACGGCGGACTCGCCGAGGCGTCCGCCGGAGGACGACGGGTCCAGGGAGAGGGCGACGATCATGGTGGGACCGCGCTGGTGTACGAGGTAGAAGAGCCCACCGCCCGGGTAGCCGGGGACCTCGCGAAACGCGAGGCCTTGGAAGCCCGGACTCCCGGTCGTGGGCAGTTGGCCGAGGATCGCCTCGACGTCGAGCCGCCACCGTGTCACCTCGACGCCGCTCCGGGCGTCGAACCAGGCCAGCTCCGCCTTCTCCGCGGAGAGGAGGAGGAGGCTTCCGGTGGGCGCGTGCACGACCAGGTCTCGGACGCTCCCGTTCAGACGCACCGAGAGCACGGAACGTCCTTCGGCGTCCAGCTCCAGAAGCCGCTTCTCGTCGCCCACCACGAACATGTGCCCGAGGGCGGGATGGAAGGCGACGCCGGAGGGCTGGCGGGTATCGATCGCGATCCGCTCGGGCTCCGACAGGACCTTCAGCCCGATCAGCGACGGCTGGTCGGCCCGGATCGTTCCCTGCCCCGGAACGTCCGCGGCGGGGTCACCCGGGCGGGCGGCTGCCGCGCGACCGGGGGGTGGTAGAAACGCGCCGCCCGCTGCCGCGGGCCATGCGGGGGCGGGAGCCCCGAAGAACAGGCAGCAGGCGCTCAGGACGAGGACCGACGCGGCCAGGGTCGTCATCACCTGCAACCCGACGAAGGTCCGGCGGAGGGGGCCGTAGCGCGCGCGGTGGCTCCGCACCAGCGCCTGCACCTGCAGGGCGAGCTCGTCGTTGATCTGGCCGAGGCGAACCTCCTCGTCGATGCGCAGCGCCCTCGGTTGGTCCTCGAGCCGGCCGTTAGTTTGATGGGTGTCGTGCGGCCGGGACTGGGGTCGGAGCCACTCGACGCCCTGGAGGAAGAAGTACGCCCCCAGGACTACGTAGAGGACGAGATAGCCGCCGACCCAGGGTCGTAGGGACTCCGGGATCGTGGCCGCGACGTCGCTTCGCGTGGCCAGGAGGATGGGCACGACTTCGAGGGCGCCCAGGACCATCAGGGCGAGCCGCGCCTTGAGCTCGGCCCGCTCCACATTGAACCGGGCCTCCGCCAGGGCGCCGGTCAGTGCACGGTAGCGTCCCCAGGCGGTGAGGGGGGGTTGGACGTCGCGAGGCCCCCGCGGCCCGGCAGCGGTTTCCCCCGGGCCTGAACTGGCCCGGCCGTCTCCAGCCTGCGGCAGGGACGGCGGTCGGGGGGGATCGCTGGCCGTCAAGGCGGGATGGTCCTTTGCTCGCTCGGCGGAGGGTCACCCTACTCGAATACTTCCACGGTATCGCCAAGTCCGCCGGGGGTCAAGGTTGAGCTCTCGATCAGCGGTGTCGAGCAGTTGGTGGTAGACTCACTCCCCCTCCGAGACAGGTACGCCGGAGCGTTCGCCGGTCCTGGCGCCAGCCGGGTGCGTGAGCCCGGACGCGGTATACTCGGGTCCCCATCGAGCAGGCCTGGATGGTGATGAACGGAACCCTCGCCGAGGGGGTCCTCCCAGGGCTCCTGCGGCACGTGTACGTCGGCCGCCGGACCGGGCTGCTCCACTTCACCCGTGGGGGCGAGCGCCGCAGCGTCCGCGTGCAGCGGGGCCACGTCGTCCACGCCGACACCAACGTCAGGGAGGAGCGGCTGGGTGAGACGATCGTGCGCCGCGGCCTGCTCGGCGAGGACGATCTCCGGCGCGCCACCGACGCCATGATGCGCCGGAGCATCCGCCTCGGGCAGTGCCTGCTGGAGATGGGCATCATGACGCGGGATCGCCTGGAGGACGCTCTGGCCCTCCACGTGCGCGATATCCTGGTCAAGGTCTTCACCTGGAGCGAGGGCACCTACGCCTTCGAGGAACTGGAGCCGGAGGCTCCGCTGGACGGCGAGGCGACGCTCAAGGTCTCGACCGGAGAGCTGATCCTGGAGGCGGTGCGCAGCATCCAGGACCCCGACGCGATCCGGCGCGCCCTGGGGAACCTCGACCGGATGCTCACCCCCTCCACCGACGCGTTCTTCCGATTCCAGAGGATCGCGCTGACGCCAACCGACGGGTACCTGCTCTCACGCGTGGACGGTACCTTGAGCGCCCGGGAGGTGCTGCAGCTCATCCCGCTGCCGGCCGAGGAGACGGAGAGGACCCTGTTCGGCCTGCTCTGCGTCGGGCTTCTGGAGTACCTCCCCGCACCGCCGCGGGGCGGCACCCGCGTCGCGGGAACGTCGGTGGGGCCGCCCGCGTCGACGGAGCCGCCTCCGCCCGCCGCGGCGCCGTCGGCGACACCCCTCCCTTCGCTGCCACTCGTCCGCGAGGCGGCCGGGATGATCGGCAAGTACCGGGTCCTGGGGCTGATCGGGAAGGGCTCGATGGGGATGGTGTACCAGGCCCGGGACACGGTCCTCGACCGTGACGTCGCCCTCAAGGTCATGGTGGCTCACGTCGCCGACCACCCGGAGATGAAGGCGCGATTCGAGCGGGAGGCCAAGGCGGTGGCGCGCATGACCCACTCGAACATCGTCACCGTCTTCGACCTCGGCACGCACGTGGACGGCTCGCCGTTCATCGCGATGGAGCTCCTCAAGGGCCAGGACCTCCGCGAGGCCATGCGCTCGGCGCTCCCGCTCTCCCACCAGGAGAAGATCTCGGTGGTGATCCAGGTGCTGGGGGGCCTCGGACACGCCCACCGCGAGGGCATCGTCCACCGCGACATCAAGCCCGCGAACGTGTTCATCAACCTCGAAGGGACCGTGAAGATCATGGACTTCGGGGTGGCGCGCCTGCAGACCGCGTCGATGACCCGGACCGGCCGCGTGGTCGGCACCGCGGACTACATGTCCCCGGAGCAGGCGCAGGGAGAGCACGTGGACGGACGCAGCGACCTGTTCAGCGTGGGCTGCATGTTGTTCGAGCTGGTGGCCGGCAGCCAGCCCTTCCACGCCGAGAGCATGATGGCGACGCTGTACAAGATCATCCACGAGGAGCCGCGCTTCGATCTCGTCCCCCGCTCTCCCGAGAACCTGGCCCTGTTCCCGATACTCAAGCGGGCGCTGGCCCGGAAGATGGACGAGCGCTACCAGACCGCCGCAGAGTTCACCGCTGCGCTCCGGGAGTACCTGAAGGTCCAGGGCCTCTCCGCCTCGGCCTGAAGGCGCTCAGTAGACGAAAAGCGTACACATCTGCAACAATAGACGTCCGGACGGCGGACGCCTCCTACTGGGGCGCCTTGCCTGGGGAGCCGTGGCGTTCCTATGTCCTCTGGCGCGTCGGCGACGATCGTGTCCGCGTTTTCAGTGGCGTTGATCGATGAGGACCCGGTCCGCGCCTCCACCGTGGCCCGCCTTCTCGCGCTGGGACGATCGCACTGGCAGGTGGACTACCTGAGCGGCCTGCCCGAGGCCCTCGAGCGCCTCTCCAGCGAGGGCCGGGCCGACGTCGCCATCCTGGACGTGGCCCTCCGTGCGGGCGGGCTGGCGGCAGTGAGGTCGCTGTGCACGGCCGCGCCGCACCTCGCGGTCGTGGTGCTGACCGAGCCCGCCGGCGACGAGGCCATCGCGGAGGCGCTCCGGGAAGGAGCCCAGGACTACCTGGTCCAGGGAGCCTTCGACCGCGACCTGCTGGAGCGCGTGCTCCGCAACGCGATCGAGCGCAAGCGGGCGGAAGGCGCGCTCCGCGAGAGCCAGGAGCTCCTGGAACGCGCCCAACAGGTGGCGCACGTGGGGAGCTGGGTCTCCGGCCCCGCGCCAGGGGACCGCCTGACCTGGTCTCGGGAGGCCTTCCGGATCTTCGGGGTCGAGGAGAGCGGCTTCGACGGGCGGCTGGAGTCCTTCTTCGCCCGCGTCCACCCCGAGGACGCCGAGGCCGTGCGCCGGGCGAGCGAGGCCGCGATCCGGCGCGGACAGGCGTACAGCGTCGATCACCGGATCGTCCGTCCCGACGGCACCGTCCGCTGGGTCCACGAGCAGGCCGACGTCGTGCGCGACGCCAGCGGCCGGGCGGTGCGGCTGATCGGGAGCGTCCAGGACATCACCGAGCGCAAGCTCCTGGAAGAGCAGCTCCGCCAGTCCCAGAAGATGGAGGCGGTGGGACGGCTCGCGGGCGGGATCGCCCACGACTTCAACAACCTGCTCACCGCTATCATCGGCTACGGCGAGTTGATGCTACGCCGCCTCGCTCCCGCCGACCCGCTGCAGCGCAACGTCCACGAGATCCGCAAGGCGGCGGAGCGGGCGGCGAGCCTCACCCGCCAGCTCCTGGCCTTCAGCCGGAAGCAGGTGCTCCAGCCGCGGGTGGTGATCCTGAACGCGGTGGCCGGCGAGATGGAGAAGATGCTCCGCCGCCTCATCGGCGAGGACGTCCAGCTCGTGCTCGAGCTTGACGAGGACCTCGGCCGGGTGAAGGTCGACCCCGGACAGATGGAGCAGGTCGTCCTGAACCTGGCCCTGAACGCGCGGGACGCGATGCCGGCGGGGGGGCGGCTACTCATCAGGACCTCCAACGCGGCCCTGGACCAGCCGCTGCGGCTGGAGCGGTTCGAGGTCCCGGCCGGCCGCTACGTCACCCTCCGCGTGGCGGACACGGGCGTCGGGATGGACGCGCGCACCCGCAGCCACATCTTCGAGCCGTTCTTCACCACCAAGGAGCCGGGTAAGGGGACCGGCCTCGGTCTGGCCACCGTCTACGGCATCGTGAAGCAGAGCGAGGGCTACGTACTCGTCGAGAGCCTGCCGGGGCGAGGGTCGACCTTCGACATCTACCTCCCCCGCGTGGACGCGGCCGCGGACCCGACGTTCGAGGATGCCGACGGCGACGTCCTCGGCGGGAGCGAGACGGTGCTGCTGGTGGAGGACGAGGAAGCGGTGCGGGCGCTGGCCCGGGAGATCCTCGAGGACCTCGGCTACACGGTCATCGAGGCCGCCAGTCCCGCCGCCGCCCTGGACTGCGCCGAGTCGCTCGGCCGCCGCATCGATCTGGTCCTGACGGACGTGGTGATGCCGGGGATGAGCGGCCGCCAGATGCTCGAACGGCTGCGCCTTCAGCACCCCGGGGTCCGCGTCCTGTACATGTCCGGGTACACGGCGGAGTCCATCGTCCACCACGGCGTTCTCGATCCGGGGACGCCCTTCCTCCAGAAGCCGTTCGCCCCGCCGAGCCTGGCCCGCAAGGTCCGCGACACCCTCGCCTGACGCAGCGCGGCTCCGCCGGCAACCGAGGGACGACCGCGGCTGCCTCTCGTCGCATCTCGGTCGCTGGATGCCCCGCGATCTCGGCGGCTCTGCGACTTTCCGAAGGGCGATCGGGTTAGGATGGCGGCTCCGAACGTTCGAGGGAGGCGACCGATGATTCCCTGGATCCTCTCGGTAGTCCTGCTCCAGGCCGGCTCCGCGGCGCCGGCGGAGTCGGCGCGCAGGGCCGTCCTCGCCGTGGGCGAGGGGTTGAACGAGCCCTTCGGCGTCGACTTCGACCGCGCCGGGCGAGCCTACATCGTCGAGATGGGCGGGAACCGGGTGAGTGTCCTGGAGAAAAGCGGGACGCTGCGCGCCCTGGCCGGGACCGGCGCGAAGGGGCTCGGCGGGGACGGCGGGCCCGCCGCCCGCGCCCTCTTCAACGGGCCGCATCACCTGCTGGTGGGGCCCGACGGCGACGTTTACGTCGCCGACACCTGGAACAACGCGGTGCGGAGGATCGCGCTCGGAAGCGGCACGGTGCACCGCGTCGCCGGCACCGGCCGCAAGGGCTTCGCCGGCGACGGCGGACCCGCGCTGGAGGCCGATTTCGGCGGCATCTACTCGATCGCGTTCCGCGGGAACGTGCTGTTCGTCTGCGACCTGGACAACCGGCGCGTGCGGTCGGTGGACCTGGGCTCGGGCCTCGTCGAAACGGTCGCGGGGAACGGCGAGAAGGGCGTTCCCCGCGACGGCGAACGCGCCCGCTCGCAGCCGCTGGTCGATCCTCGGGCGATCGCGCTCGACTCGAAGGGCAACCTCTACGTCTGCGAGCGGGGGGGACATGCCCTGCGCGTCGTCGACCCGGCCGGACGCATCCGCACCGTCGCCGGCACGGGCGAGGCCGGCTACTCCGGCGACGGCGGACCGGCGCTGCAGGCCCGGCTGAACGGCCCGAAGCACATATTCGTGGACGCCGCCGACGACGTGCTGATCACCGACACGGAGAACCACGCGATCCGGCGCTACGCCCACCGCGACGGCACGATCCACGCGGTGGCGGGGACGGGGACCAAGGGCGCGCGAGGGCTGGGAGGACCGGCCACGCAGTGCGAGCTGAACCGGCCGCACGGGGCCCAGGTCCACACGGCGACCGGCGCCCTCTGGATCTCCGACAGCGCGAACCACCGGGTGGTGCGGATCGAGTAGCCGGCGCCCTGTTGCGCTACAGCCACCGCTTTCGCTTGAACCACGCGAGCATGACCAGGGGGACCGCCGCGCAGAGGCCGACCATGGTCCACATCAGCTCGTCCGAGCGGACCCAGCCCCGGACGAACGGCAGGTCCTCGAAGTTCTGGCCGAAGAACCCGACCACGAAGGACAGGGGGAGGAAGACCGCGCTCATGATGGTCAGGTACTTCATGATCTCGCTGGTGCGCTGGCCCACCGCCGAGAGGTAGGCGTCCAGGGAGTTGCCGATCAGGTCGCGGTTGGCCTCGATCGACTCGTTGATCCGGACCAGGTGGTCGTAGACGTCGCGGATGTACACCGTGGTGCGCTCGCTGACCCGCGGGTCGCCGCGCTTGGCCAGGAGGCCCAGCACGTCCCGCTGCGGTGAGAGTACCTTCCGCATCGTCACCAGGTGGCGCTTGAGCTCGAAGATGCGCTGGAGGTCCTGGCGGCGGGGGGCGGCGAGGACGGAGTCCTCCAGCTCCTCCAGCTCGTCCGCGATCCGGTCCATGATGGGGAAGACGTCGTCGACCATGCCGTCGGCGAGGAGGTAGTAGACGAAGTCCGCGCCGCGCGCCAGCAGCCGCGGCTCGCCCGCCAGTCTCCGCCAGACCTTCTCCAGGGCGGCGATGTGGCCCTGGTGTACGGTCACGAGGTAGCGCTCGCCGAGGAAGCAGTGGAGCTCGTGCAGCTCGAGGGTGCGCACGCGCTCGTCCGGGCAGGCGAAGCCCTGCGTCACCAGGAACAGGTGGTCGCGGTACTCCTCGAGCTTGGGGCGCTGGTCTAGGTGTGCGCAGTCCTCGGTGGCGAGGGGATGCAGGTCGAAGCGCTCCCGCAGCACCTCGAGCTGGGGCGGGTCCTGGGCCTCCAGGTCGATCCAGCGCAGCTCGCCCGGAGCCGGCGGCTCCACGCGCTCCGTCCCCTCCCACACCTCCACGCGATCGTCGCGGAGCTCCATGACGCGGAACATGCGGGCCGATCATAGGCCAAGGGGGCGCCGGAAATGACCAGCGCGCGCGCTCAGCGGCTCGTCCCACCCCCTGCGCTCGGCGGTCGCGCGACAGCGCGCGCCATTTTTCGGCACCACCTGGCTCTCGCCGGCGGCGCCTCACCGGAGGATCGGGCTGCCGGGCCTAGCGCGTTCCTGGCCGACCGGACGCCGACCCGTCCAGGCCGCGGCCGCGAGCACGATCGTGTTCGCCGCCACCACCGGTGAGGACCGGATCAGGAGGCCGTAGCCGACCCACAGGAGCGCCCCGACCATCTGAACGCGCCGGAGCGAGGCGGGCTGGGGAAAGAAGTAGGACGCCGCGAAGACCGCGGTCGCGGTCCAGCCCAGGGCCTCGGGCCCCATCAGACCGCCGCCTCCCCGAAAGCGGTCGACACGTCGCGCACGGTCAGCCGGTCGGTGCGCGCCTTCTCCCAGTCGTGGAGGCTGAGCCCATAGGACTCGAAGAGGTCGCGGATCCGTGCCGCGCGCCATCCCACCACGTGCTCGAGGATCGGCACGGCGACGCCGAACGCGCTGTCGCTGAGGACCGTGCTCCTGGCGATCCGCGCCAGCAGGCGGTTCTCGGACACGGCGATCGTGAACCCGTCGCGGTTGTTGACGTGGAGCATCACGTGGACGTCGGAGCTGCCGTCGCCGACGTAGACCGTCCGGCCCGGCTCGATCCCCAGCCGGGACTCCAGCTCCTCGAGCACCGAGACCTTCCCGTATCCGGCCGGGACCCGGAGGATCGATCGGACCTCGCCCGACCCCGGGTCGTAGTCGAACTCGGTCCCGAAGACGTGGTCGGGCGGGACGATGCCGTCCAGGGCTGACTGGATCACTTCCCTCGGCGCGGCGGAGACGACGAAGTAGGAGAAGCGGTAGCCGTCGACGCCGCGGTGCAGGAAGTCGATCAGGGCCGGTATGTCGCTCCGGAGCCGAACCCGCCGGCCGGCCTCGGAGAGCTGCTCCGTCCGGACCTTGCGGAACTCCGGGTCGTGGCGGATCAGGTAGGCGAGCTCGCCGCCCTGCTGAACGAGGTTGCTCCGCGCGAGTCCCGCGACCTTCTCGTGGAAGCCCGATACGTCCATGATCTCGCTGAGGACGGCCCCGGAGTCGTTGAAGCTCAGCGTCTGGTCGAAGTCGGACGCGATGAGGAAGTGCTTGATCGGACTGGAGTTGGTGGTCACGATACCTCCGTCCCCTGCTGACATGTCAGCGGCATGAATCAACTATAGCAGCATCCTTGGCGCGTTGCGTGATATTCCCCACAATGGGTGTTGATGTTGCCAAGAAGCTGTCATAGCATTTATTCTCGGATGGCGGTTGAAGTCAAGGCCTGGAAGTATCAGAAGGTCCAGCAGGTACTGGAGCGGGAGATCCATTCCGGCCGCTGGAAGCCCGGAGACCGCCTGCCGAGCGAGGCCGAGCTGGTCCGGCGCTTCGGCGCGTCGCGGATCACGGTCGGTCGCGCGGTTCGGGACCTGCAGCTCGCCGGCCTGGTCGATCGCCGCGCCGGCTCGGGAACGTTCGTCCGCCCGCCCCGTCCGGCGAAAGCGGCGCTGTCGTTCGGCCTCCTGATCCCCGACCTCGGCGAGACCGAGATCTTCGAGCCGATCTGCCAGGGCATGTTGGCGTCGCCGCTGGCCCGGCAGCATGCGCTCGTCTGGGGCAGCGACACGCGCGCCGGCGCCTCGAAGGAAGAGCGCGCCTGGGAGCTGTGCCGGCAGTACGTCGACCGGCGGGTCTCGGGGGTCTTCTTCGCGCCGCTCGAGCTGACGCCGGAGAAGGACGAGGTGAACGGGCGCATCGCGCGGGCCCTCGACGACGCGCGGATCCCGGTCGTCCTGCTGGACCGGACGGTCGTGCCCTACCCGGGCCGCGGCCACCACGACCTGGTCGGCATCGACAACCGGCGGGCCGGCTACACGATCGCCGAGCACGTCTTGCGCCTCGGGGCCCGCCGCGTCGCCTTCGTCGGGCTGCCCCATGCCGCCGCGACCGTCGACGCCCGCGAGGCCGGCTACCGCGAGGCGCTCCACGCCTGGTCCGCGCCGTGCGACCTTTTTCTGGCGCGGCGGATCGACCCCGCGGACGCCGCGTCCGTGCGCGACCTGATGGACACCGGGTCGCCGGAGGCGATCGTGTGCGCCAACGACCGGACCGCGGCCCACCTCATGCGCACGCTCCTCGACCTGGGCCACGAGGTCCCCGGCGACGTGCGCCTCGTCGGGATCGACGACGTGGACTACGCGAGCCTCCTCCCGGTGCCCCTCACCACGCTGCGCCAGCCGACCCGCCAGATAGGAGCCGCCGCTCTCGGCGCCATGCTCGAACGTGTCGCCGGGACCGACCTGCCCACCCGCGACATCCTCCTGCACGGGACCCTGGTCGTGCGCCACTCCTGCGGGGCGAAGTCCGTGGCCTGAAACGAGGCCCGGCCGTCGCAAAGCGCTTGACGCCGGCCCGTCACGACACTATATTACTGATTGGTTATGCAACCGCAGGGTTATGGGCAGGCGGCCCCGCGCGGCCTCGATTCGACGTTCGCGGCGCTCGCCGATCCCACGCGTCGAGCGATCCTGGCCCGGCTCGCGTCGGGAGAGGCGAGCGTGATGGAGCTGGCGCGGCCTTTCGCGATGAGCCAGCCCGCCATCTCCAAGCACCTCAAGGTCCTGGAGCGCGCCGGCCTGGTCTCGCGCGGCCGCGACGCGCAGAGGAGGCCGCGGCGGCTGGAGGCGCGACCGCTCGCGGAGGCGACCGTGTGGCTGGAACGCTACCGCAGGCTCTGGGAAGGCAGCTTCCGGCGCCTCGACGCCCTGCTCGACGAGATGAAGGCCGTCCAGCCGCGACGCGAGCCGGCGGCGCAGAGGACGAGGAAGCGGCGACGATGATGGCGCGGGGAGGACGCCGGCGATGAACGACACGGAAGCGCTGGAGATCACGACGCCCACCGAGCGGGAGGTCGTGGTGAGACGTCTCTTCGATGCGCCGCCCGGCCTGGTCTTCGACGCGTTGACGAAGCCAGAGCTGCTCGAGCGCTGGTACGGGCCGCCCGGCTGGACGCTGGTGGTCTGCGAGGTCGACCTCAGGGTGGGCGGCGCCTTCCACTTCGTGTCTCGCCGCGAAGACGGCAAGGACGTCGGCCAGCGCGGCGTGTATCGCGAGGTCGCGCGGCCTGGGCGCCTCGTCAACACGGAGTGGTGGGACGACTGGAATCCGGGCGAGTGCCTCGTCACGACGGTCCTGACGGAGCAGGACGGCAAGACCCGGTTCACCTCCACCACGCTGTTTCCTTCGCGAGAGGTCCGCGACACCATCCTCGACTCGGGCCTGAGAAATGGGGCTCCGGCGCTCTACGCCAAGCTCTCCGCGTGCCTGGCGGCGAGGGCATGAGCGTCCACGTCCGCTTCGAGACTCTGCGGTGGGACCGCAGACGACGACGCGGCTGATGAGGAGGGCTCTACGCTGCCCTCAACCTGGTCCAGGGGGTCTTCTCACAGACGCTGGTGGCGCTCGCGATCGTCCTCGCGATGATCATGTGCGAGGACAACATCTACAGCATCCCGGAGTTCTATCCACCGGCGCAGGGCATCCCGGTGCTGGGGCTGCCGCTGCCGCTCGACGGCAAGAGCCTCGGCCACGCCGCCGAGCACGTCGTGGTCGCGGGAGCGATCGGCTTCCCGCTCATCGGCTGGCTGCTGGGGTGCCGGTCCTGCTGGCGAGGCGAAAGGTCCAGCGTCCCGCCTCCGCCTGAGACACGCGTAGTGCACAGGGGACGGGACGGGGCCGGCGATCGTTCGCTCTGCCTCGTCGTTCAAGTTTGGCGGGGTGGACGGGACTCGAACCCGCGACCTCCGACGTGACAGGCCGGCGTTCTAACCAGCTGAACTACCACCCCGCTAGGTGGTGACGGCGCAGACCGACGGGGGTCGTCCTGGTGCGGACGAGCGACTGTCCTTTTGGCTGGTGGGCGGTGCAGGGCTCGAACCTGCGGCCCCCGGTTTGTAAGACCAGTGCTCTACCGCTGAGCTAACCGCCCGGCGGGACAAACTGTAAGTCTAGGAGAGCACGGCACCCGTGTCAATTCCCATGGCTGTCGCGCCGGCCTACCAGCCTCGGGCGCGCCGTGGCCGGTTGCTCCCTTCCCACCAGGTGTCGCGATTGGGAGGTCTCCGGCGCTCGTCGCGGAACAACCAGACCAGGGCGAGGCCGGCTACGAAACCCCCGATGTGGGCGAACCAGGCGACGCCACCGGTCTGTGCGGTCCGGGCGGCCAGGCTGAGCGCGCCCGAGACGAACTGCTGGAGGAACCAGATGGCCAGGAAGAAGACGGCAGGGATCTTTACGAGCTGGGTGAAGAACCCGAGCGGCAGCAGCGTGACCACACGCGCGTGAGGGTAGAGCGTCAGGTATGCGGCGAGGACGCCCGCGATGGCCCCGGAGGCGCCGAGCGAGGGGATGCGCGAGGCCGGATCGGACCAGACGTGGGCGTACGAGGCCGCCCAGCCGCAGAGGAGGTAGAACCCCAGGTAGCGGCCGTGGCCCATCCGATCCTCGACGTTGTCGCCGAAGATCCACAGGTAGAGCATGTTTCCGATGATGTGCGCCCAGCCGCCGTGCAGGAACATGCTGATGAGGACCCGCGAGCCCAGCGATGGATCGATGGTGGTGGTGACGACTTCGAGCGGACCCAGGCTGCGGTCGGGGCCGGTGAAAAGCGCCGGGACCACCGCCGCCCGGTAGAAGAACCGCTCCAGCTCGGCGCCCATCCCCAGCTCGATCGCGAACGCCAGGGCGTTCAGCGCGATCAGCGTGTAGTTGACGATGGGGAACGTCCGCGATGGGACGTCGTCGCGGAGCGGGATCACCAGGCCGCCTTCACGAGGCCGCGCCCGCGTCGATCCGGGCGGCCAGGCGGAAATCGCGCTCGGTGAGCCCTCCGGTGTCGTGGCTGGTCGACGTGAGGGTGACCCTGGCGTATTGGACGAGGATGTCCGGGTGGTGGTCCAGGGCTTCCGCGGTCTCGGCTACGCGGTTCACGAAGGCGATGGCGGCCCCGAAGGAATCGAATCGCCACTCCTTTCGTATCGCGTCGCCGGCCAGCACCCAGCCGTCGAGGGCGGCAAGCCGCTTGCGGACCTCCACCTCGTCGAGGCGGGCCATCGTCACCTCCTGACCAGGACTATACCTCCGGATGCCCGCCGGTCCGGCCCCGATCGCGCAGAGCCTCAGCAGGCCCCCGGGCCTCGCGCGGTTCAGGCCGCGGCGGGCGGCGAAGAGGACGGCGGGCGCGGGCGCCGGCGCCGGCGGCGACGCCGCCGCGGCCGGCCAGGCGGGCGCGTGCCGGCGGGAAGCGAATCGAGGGTGGCTTCGAGGGGAGACTCTTCCGGGGCCATCGGCGGCGCCTCGTGCGTGTCGGGGCTGCGCCAGTAGGCGGCCAGCTCGCGTCCCTGCACGCCGCCGTGGATCTCCATCCAGCGCAGCGCGTCCTCCAGGTAGCCGCGGCCGGAGAGGACCTGCCGCACGCGCGGCGACGCATGGACCTCCCGCAAGCGGCTCTGGGCGGCGAGGATCAACCGCAGGCGGTCGAGGTCCCGCCGGGCGAACGGCAGGACCAGCGGCGGGAGCGGCCCGTCGGGGGGAAGGGAATCTTCGGCATCGCCGAGCACAGCCATCTCCGCGGCCACGTCGTCGCGGAGCGCCTCCTCCCTCGGCTCCTCGTCCTCCGGCACCCTCGCCCGGGCGCGCGGAGGGAAGACCGCTCGCCGCAGCGGCACGCCGAGAGGGACCAGCAACGTTCCCATGAGCAGCGGGTTGGTCAGGTCCTCGGGCGCTGCCGCGAGCCCCGAGTTGCGGTAGTCGTCCAGCCGCGCCAGGCTGCCCAGCAGCCGCTCGCCCTCTTCGGCGATCGCGGCGTCGGCCTCCGGCAGCAGGTAGGTGAGCAGCCCGACCTCGTGCAGCATCTGGAACGTCCGGCGGGACGCGCCCTGCCGCAGGATCTTGTAGAACTCCTCGAGGATCCGGGCGGAGCTGCTCTTGACGATCTCCCCCCGAAGGGCGCGCACCGCCTCCAGGGTGTCCCGGTCGATGCTGAAGCCGAGCCGCGCGGCGAGCGCCACCGCCCGCAGCATGCGGACCGGGTCTTCCCGGAGCCGCACCGCGGGGTCTCCGATCGTGCGGATGAGCCGGTCCTCGAGGTCCTCGAGCCCACCGACGTAGTCGATGACCGAAAACGAGGCGATGTCGTAGAACAGCGCGTTCACCGTGAAGTCCCGGCGGAACGCGTCCTCCTCCGGGGTGCCGAAGGTGTTGTCGCGGCGGATCAGCGTGTCCCCCTCCTCGGCGGCGGCCTGGCGCCGGAAGGTCGAGACCTCGACCACCTTCTTGCCGAACCTCACGTGGCACAAGCGGAAGCGGCGCCCTATCACGAAGCAGTTCCGGAACAGCTTCTTCACCTGCTGGGGATGGGCGTTCGTCCCGATGTCGAAGTCCTTGGGGCGGCGGCCCAGGAGGAGATCGCGCACGCCGCCGCCTACCATGTACGCGAGGAATCCATGGTTCTTCAGGCGGTACAACACCTTGAGGGCATCGGCGTCGATGTCCTTGCGCGAAACCGTGTGGTCGGGCCGCGGAAGGATGCGAGGAGGCATGGTCAGGGGGGGAGGGGGACGACTCTCTCGGGACCGGATTATACACGCTCGGCCGGTGGGCCTTCCGCTTCCCGAGGGACGACGACCACGACACGCACGCCTTCCTTGCGTATCCGGAACCGTACGCCCCGGGGGAACAGGTCCCCTCGGCGGAATCGGGGCATCGGACGGCGCGGGTCCACCACGAAGCCGTCGCCCTCCGGACGGACGGCTCCTATGAATATGAGCTCACGCCACTTCAGGTCCGGTAGGGAGAAGCCGTCCAGGGTCGGCTGTACGTCCGCGAACGGCTCCTGCTCTTCGGCCAACCCCTAACCCGGAGTTTCGGGGCGACCCCGGCCGGTCATCTTGCGGGCCATGTGCCCGAGGAGGCGAACCTCTTTGGGCGTCAGGTCGGCCCGCTCGAACATCGCCCGCCACTCGAGGAAGCGCTCCTCGGCCTGACGCTGGGGGAGGGCCTCGATGCTCCGCAGCCCTTCGAAGAGGAGGGCGAGCATCCCCTCCTTCTCGCCATGGGTGGCGCGCCGAGGTGCTGTGGAAGCCCGCCGCGAGGCCCGGTGTACCTCGTAGGCCGCCACCATCACCGCGTGCGACAGGTTGAGCGAGGGCTGGTCCGGATGCGTGGGGATGCGCACGACCCTGCCACAGAGGGCCATCTCTGCCTGGGTGAGCCCCGAGGTCTCCGGTCCGAATACCAGGGCCGCTCGTTCCCCGGGAGCGAGGGTGGCCATCTCGGCGGCCATCTCGCGGACGTCCTGGACGGGCTCCCCGCGGAAGCCCCGTCCGGAGAAGGCCGCAGCGTAGCCGGCGTCGGCGAGCGCGTCGCCCAGGTCGGGAGACACCGCGGCCTGTTCGAGGACGTCGTGTGCGCCCCAGGCCGTCCTCCAGCATTCGACGGTCCGCCAGTCGCCGGGGGCGACGAGGGCGAGGGCGTCCAGCCCGGTGTTGCGGATGGCGCGGGCGGCCGCGCCGACGTTGGCGGGCGTCTCGGGCCGGACGAGGACGACCCGGACCCGGGGCAAGCTAGCAGGGTGTGGCCCGGCCGCTCACGAGGTGCCCTCCCGGGCCGGCGGGATGAAGTGGATGTAGGCGTTGAGCCACCGGATCTCCTCGTCCTTCTCGGTCAGGTCGATCTGGAGGAGGTCGCGCAGCGAGACCACGCCCACCAGCCGGTCCTCCTCGACCACCGGCAGGTGCCGGCACCCGGCCTGGCGCATCTTCCGCAGGCCGTCCTCGTGCGACTCGCCGGCGCCGGCGACGACGAGGTCGCGGGTCATGACCTCACCGACCCGCGTCGTGTCCGGGTCCTTGGACTTCGCGACCACCCGCCCCATGATGTCCCGCTCGGAGACGATCCCCACCAGGCGGTTGTGGTCGAGCACCGGTACCGCACCGACCCGGCGCTCGGTCATGTAGCGTGCAACCTCGCGTACGGTCTGCTCGACGCCGACGCAGAACACCGTCCGCCCCTCCACCACTCCACCGATCGTCCTCATGGCTCCCCGTCCTCCTCCCCCCCGGCCTCGGGCCACTGGGGCTGGAACCGGCGGCGGCGCGGCTCGCGTCGGAGGTGCTCGAGGATGAAGTGACGCAGCCGGTCGCCGTCCCACGCGGACAGCACCTCGAACTCGACGCCGAGGCCGGCGGGCAGCGCCTTCGAGACCAGCTTGGCGCCGGGGGGGTGCCACCAGGCGACCCGGCCGGCGGCCGCGATCGGGATCGCGTTGCCGGGCAGCAGGAACTGCACCTCGATCTCTTCGCCGCGAGGAAGCGGCTGGCTCCGCTCGACGAAGATCCCGGCGAGGCCGAGGTCCACGGCGAAGAGCTCCTCGGTGCGGCCCCGGCGGCGCAGCGTCACGCGCCGTACGAAGGGCACACGTACCTTGCGCAGGGTCTCCGGCGCGACCACGTCCTGAACCCCAGAAGCGGGTCTTTCCATGGGGACTTGGGCTGACGCTACACCTCGCTCCGGGGGGGTGTCAACGATCCCGCGGGTCCCCGCGCGCGATCCGCCGGTCCGTGCCGTTCCGCGGACGTGGACCGGCCGTCGTTGACTCCCCGGCAGCGCTGTGGTTGAATTCGCCCCGTCCCCCCCTTCGCCTGCGCCCTCCTTGGAATGAGCCAGCCCCCGGTGCAGAACGCCGCCCATCCCGCCCTGATCGTCACCGGCGGCCCATTGGAAGGCACCGTCCTGAGCCTGGACAGTGCTTCCCCGAGGGTCGTCGGCTCCGGTCCCGATTGTCACCTGCGCCTCGCCTCCGAGAACGTGGCGGCCGTTCACGCCCGCGTCTCCTGGGACGGGCAGCGGCTCCTCCTCACCGACGCCGGGTCCGCCCCCGGTACGTTCGTCAACGGCGAGAAGGCCGCCGGCGCGCAGATCCTCCGTGACGGCGACCGGGTGAGCCTGGGCCCTCCAGGCGCCAAGGGCAGCGTGAAGCTCCTGGTCCGGCTCCCCGCGGGCGCCGCGGCGGCCGCGAGCGCCGACCCCGACATCATAGTCCTCGACATGGACGAGCCTGCGGAGCCCGGTCCGGCCCGCGCCGCTGAGGCGGCTGCCGCGCCGGTGCCGAGGCCGGCGTCTCCCGACCCGCCGCCTCCGCTCGCTTCAGCGCGCCCCGCGACGGAGCGGCCGAAGCCCGAGTACACGATGGACATCCCCTCCATCGTGGACGACCGGGCCCGCAGCCGCCCGGAGCTGCCACCCGCGTTGGAGGGCGCGCCGCGCACCCGACCCCAGACCAAGGTCGCAACTCGGGCGTTCACGCTCCCCGCGATCCCCCGCGCCCTCATCGTGGGTGGAGTCGCCGCCGTCGTCGTGCTGGCCGGCCTGCTCGGCTACCTCTGGCTGCGACCGCCCCGACCCATCCTCGCGTCCGTGAGCCCAGGCAAAGTGGAACCCGGGCAGACGGTGAGCCTGAGCGGGACGGGCTTCGACTCCTCCGCCCCGGGGAACACGGTACGGATCGGGACCGAGACGGGCCAGGTGACCTCGGCCTCCGACGCCCAGCTCACCGTCGTCGTCCCGCCCTCGATGTCCGGCGCCGGGGACCTCCAGGTCACGGTCGAGACGCGGGGGGGAACGTCGAACGCGCTCTTCCTCGGGGTCTACCGTGGGCCGCGGGTCACGGCGGTGGTGCCGGACGTGGCCCTCCCCGGGGAGGAGGTCACCTTGAGGGGCCAGAACCTCGCGGGCGACGGCCTCAGCGTGACCTTCGGTGGCGTTCCCGGCGATGTCACGAGCGCGCAGCCGGGGGTCCTGAAGGTCAAGGTGCCGGCGATCCCGATGGTCGAGGGGCAGCCGGTCAACCTCCAGGTGCGAGTGGGGGGCGAGCTCGGGCCGCCGGTCAAGCTGATCCTCGGGCGGCTGCCGCTGGTCGCGGAGGTGGTGCCGGCCAGCGGGCGCGCGGGCGACCGCGTCACCCTGAAGGGCAGGGGCTTCGACGCCGATCCCGCGGGCAACCTGGTGTCGTTCGGGAACGACCGGGCGATGGTGCTTTCGGCGTCGGCCAACGAGCTCACGGTGGTGGCGCCGGCCTCGAGCACGCCGGGGAGCCAGGTGGAGGGGCCGGTGGTGGTCCGCGCGCGCGGTCGGACCTCTTCGGCCGGACGGTCGTTCACGATCCTCCGTCCCTCGGCGGCCGCCTTCACCCCCCGCTACTTCCCGGCCTTCGTCTCCGACCACCCCTCCCACGACCACGCCTTCGTCGCGACCGAGCTGGGTCCGGCGTTCCTGCTCAGCGGGAAGGCGGACGCGTCCTCGACGGTGGAGCGGGCCGCCAAGACGTGCACGGCCCTGAACGCCCTCGTGGAGTCGGCGGGGACGTCGGCGCGGGTCGAGGCGAGGGGGCCATCGGTGGCCCTGGTCGGGGGGGACGTGCTCCTCACCGCGACCGTACAGGACGCCGCCGGATACGCGGAGGGCTGGGGGACGGACGCGAGCCGGGCGAGGACGTCCCCCCAGGCGCTGGCAGGCTTCTGGACGGCGATGCTGCGCGACCACCTCACGCTCTTCATCGAGCGGCAGCGCCCGCACCACGTCCTCGAGATGTCCCCACGAGGCAAGGTGCTGCTCGACATCTACGCCGCCGCCGTCCGCCAGGTGGGGGCCGGCAACGGCGTGCCGCCGGGCATGGTCTGCCCCCTCCCCGCCAGCCACGCGAAGGCGCTCCGCGACATGGCGCTCCTCCTGCCCGCGCCGGGGCAGGCCACGGCCGCGGCGGCGGTGACGGGAAGCTGGGAGGGGACCATGGAGGAGCGCGGCACCGGAACGCGGACCATACGCGTCCGCCTCCGTACCGAGGGTGGGAGGCTCCTGGGCAGCTTCGCCACCCGCTCCGGCTCGCTCACGATGGACGTGCCCCTGAAGTCGGTGAGCTACGACCGGGGCGTGCTCACGTTCGTGGTCGCCACCAGCGGCGGGACGCGTCGATTCAAGGGCGCGGTCCAGGGCGCGAGCCTCGACGGCACCGTCCATGAGGACGGCCGGGGAGGCGATGCCCTCGGCCGGTTCACGCTGCGCTACGTCGAGTGAGGCTCCGGAAGGGCTGACTGGGTGCGCGTCCGTTCGGGGCTCGAGGAGCTCCTGGCCCGGCCCGCCCGCGTGCGCGGGCTGCGGCTCGGCCTCGTCGCCAACCCGACCGCGGTGACGGCGGACCTCGTTCATGCGTCGCAGGCGCTCGGATCCTCGCGCCGCTTCGATCTGCGCGCGCTCTTCGGTCCGGAGCACGGACTCTGGGCATGCGAGCAGGACATGGAGGAGGTGGCCGACGGGCGTGACCCCGCCTCCGGCCTGCCCGTGTACAGCCTGTACGGGGCCACCCGCAAGCCCACCGCGCGGATGCTGGAAGGGCTCGACGCCCTCGTCTTCGACGTGCAGGACGTGGGCTCCCGCTACTACACGTTCGTCTATACGATGCTCCACGTCCTGCAGGCGGCGGCCCGGCACGGGCGCCGCGTGGTGGTGCTCGACCGGCCCAATCCGCTCGGCGGTCTGGTAGTGGACGGGAACGTCCTCGATCCCTCCTTTCGGTCGTTCGTGGGGATGCACCCGCTCGCCGTCCGCCACGGCATGACCGTGGGGGAGCTGGCGCGGCTCTTCGACCACGAGCTGGGGCTGGGCGCGGACCTCGACGTCGTCACGATGCGTGGCTGGCGGCGGGCGATGCACTACGACGAGACCGGCCTTCCCTGGGTCCCGCCCTCTCCAAACATGCCCACCCTGGAGACCGCCTTCGTGTACCCGGGAGGCGGCCTGGTAGAAGGGACCAACCTGTCGGAGGGGAGGGGTACGACCCGGCCCTTCGAGCTGGTCGGCGCGCCCTGGCTGGACCCCTGGGCCCTCGCTCGCTCGCTGGAGGCGGAAAAGGTGCCGGGGGCGCGGTTCCGTCCGGCGTTCTTCACGCCGACCTTCCAGAAGCACGCGGGCCGGCCCTGCGGTGGCGTCCAGGTCCACGTCACCGACCGCCGCCGGTTCCCCGCCTTCCTCGCCTACCTGTTGCTGATCTTCCACGCCCGCCGCCTCGACCCGGGGCGCTTCGCCTGGCGGGAGGCGCCTTACGAGTACGAGCGGACGAAGCCGGCCGTGGACGTCCTTTGCGGCACCGACCGGATCCGCCGCGCGATCGACGCGGGGAGGTCGCCCCGGCGCCTGGTCCCGCATTGGCGCGCGGAGGCGGCGCGCTTCCGGCGGCGGCGGGCACGGCACCTGCTGTACTGATGCCGCGTTCCGCTCCCCCGCGAAAATCGCTACACTCGCTGCGCCCGGCCCGGGCGCCCCAGGCTCCCCTCCAGGCGCCCGGCCCAAGGAGCAGCCGAGCTGGAGACCAGCTACTCCGTCGTCCACTTAGCCGTCGGGTTGCTCCTGGGCGCCCTCCTGGGATGGCTCGCTGCGGCCACCCTACAGGGACGGGACCCGCGCATGGACGAAGCGGCCGACACCCTCCGTCTCCGGGAGCGCCAGGAGGCGGACCGAGCCCTCGCCCGCATCCGCCGGGAGCTGGGGGAGGTGGTCGGCCGCGCCCGCGCCCAGTCGGAGGTCTTCCAGATGCTCCCCGCGGTCCTGGGCCAGATGTTCGCGGCCCAGGGGCGCCGGGCGGTCGGTCCGCTCGCCCTCAAGATCGTCGACGAGCTGCTGCGTCCCGAGCAGTGTGCGGTGTTCGTCGCGCGGCCGGGGCACAGGTGCGTGGCTCTCGCCGCGGGCCTGAGGCTCCCGCCCCACGTCCAGCCGGGACTCGAGATCGAATACGGCCGCGGCCGCATCGGCCACGTCGCCCAGCACACCGTGGGCATGGACGAATCGGACTTCCGCGCCCTGCCGCTCGCCACCCGGAGGGAGGTGGACGGGAACGTCATCGAGGGGCTGAGGCCCGACGTGGTCGTCCCGATCGAGCAGGACGGGGAGGTGGTGGGGCTCCTTTGCGCGGGCGGGGTGCGCGCGCGGCATGGCCAGGAGAAGCGCCTGCTGATGATGGTCGCGGACCTCACCGGAGTGGCGATGGCGCACGTGGCCCGGCTGCGGGCGGTCGACGGCTCGTCCCACCTCGACGGCCTGACCGGCGTCTGGAACGCGCGCCGGTTCCAGGAGAGGCTGGAGGCGGAGGTACGGAAGGCCGGCAGCGAAGGCACGACGCTGAGCCTCCTGATCCTGGACGTCGACCATTTCCGAGCCTACAACAAGGCCAACGGCCACCAGGAGGGCGACGACATCCTCCGGAAGCTCGGCCACCTGCTGAAGACATCGGTGCGAGAGGACGACGTGGTCGCCCGCCACGGCGGCGCCGACTTCGTCGTGCTCTATCCGGGAGCGGGGAAGGCCCTGGCGTCGCGGCTCGCCAACACGCTCCGTCACGCGGTGGAGTCCTTTCCCTTCCCCCATCGCACCGGGCAGCCGCAGGGGCGGCTGACGGTCTCGGGGGGAGTCGCCACCTTCCCGGAGGACGCCGGCACGGCCGGCGACCTCGTGCGCTCCGCCGATCAGGCACGCTGCGACGCCAAGGCCGCGGGCGGGAACCGGGTGGTCGCCGCGGCTGCTTTCGACACGGCATAGGCCGCCGGCCGCCGCCCGCCTGGCGCTCGCGTCCCGACGGGCCTTCAGGCCTCCTCGGGCACCGGTGCGGCCGCGGGGCCGGGCCTCCGCACGGGCGGGGGCCGTCGCGTGGACAGGACGACCGAGACCAGGATCAGGCCCGCCCCCGCGAGCAGCCCAGCCGAAAGCGGCTCGGCGAGGAAGAACGAGCCGAGCGCGACGGCCACCACCGGGTTCACGTAAGCGTAGGTGCCGACGGTGCTGGCGGGCAGCTCGTTCAGGCAGTAGGCGAACGCGGTGAACCCGACGAGGGAGCCGAAGACGGCCAGGTAGCCGAGGGCAGCCCACGCGGTACTGGACGCCGCGGCGAAGCCAGCCAGCTCCTCTCCCATCACCCGGGACTCGGCGAAGAGGACCAGTGATCCGGCCAGCATCTCCACCGCCGCCGCGGTGAAGAGAGGCAGCCGGCGAGGGACCGACTGCGCGTACAGCGAGCCCACCGTCCAGAGGAGGGCGGCCACCTGCAGGCCCACGATCGCGGGCCAGTGGCCCGCCTCGACGCCACCGCGGGGGCGCGCCACGAGCACGACCCCGACGAGCCCGATCAGCGTCCCGAGCCAGACCCGCGCGCTCCAGGGCTGGCCACCCGGCCGGAGGCCGTCCAGGAGCGTGAGCCATAGAGGGACGGTCGCCACGATGAGGGCGGCGATGCCGCTGTGGATCCTCTGTTCCGCCCACATCACCAGGGCGTTGCCGCCGGCCAGGAGCAGCACGCCGATGAGGGCGTAGTCTGCCCACTGCCGGAGGCTGGGCCAGCCGTGCCGGCGGTCGGCGACCGCGGCGATGCCCGCCATCACGAGTCCGGCCGAGAAGAAGCGCAGCGCGGCGGCGGCCATCGGGGGCAGCTCGCGGACCGCCACCCGGATCGCCATGTACGTCGAGCCCCACACGACGTACACGATCAGGAGGGCGAGCCACGGCAGCAGGTGCCGGCGGCGGGGAGACATCACGCTACTCCGAGACCAGGGCGGCGTCGACCGGCCCCAGGCCGCCACGGTCCAGGACGGTCTCGAGGACGAAGGCCGTGCGGGACGACTGCACTCCCCGGGTCGCCTGCAGCTCGGCCAGCAGCGCGGTGACGTCCTCGATGCGCCGGCAGAGCACCTGTGCGACGAAGCAGTCCTCGCCGCTCACCCGGTGCACCGCCCTCACCATGGGGTTCCGGGTGAGGCGACGCCGGACCTCCCGCTCCCGAGCCGGGCCGGCCGAGCCGTCGAGCGTCAGACGGACCTGCGCCCTCACCGCCAGCCCGAGCACGCCCGGGTCCACGTCGGCCCGGAACCCGCGGATCACGCCCCGGCGCTCGAGCTCGTGGATCCGCCCGGCCACAGCCTGCCGCGACAGCCCCAGCTCCTTCGCGAGGTCGGCGGCGCTGCGCCGCCCGTCGAGCGACAGGGCGATCACCAGGCGGCGGTCGGTCCCGTCCAGCCTGGCAGGCGTCCGGAGCCGGGTTCGTCCTCGCTGCAGCATATCGCCGAGATTTTTCCTTCAGGACGGACGAATGTCAATGCTCTAGCGCGTCATGATTGACAATCGCTCCAGCCCCTGCGCTCCGCCGAAGCCATTGAGGCCGGCACGCAGTGGCGGGCGTCTGTTCAAGTTTTTGACTGCCGACATCCAGCGAATGAGCCGCCATTCAAGTTCTCGGATCGGAACCAGCCTCACATCCAAGGTTTTGGAATTCGTAGCCGCTCTGGAAGGGCAGGAGGCATGTGAAACTGCTGTCGGGTCTGGCTGTTGAGAGCAGTCCTGGGCGATCGAGCCGGTGGCTCACGTCTTGCTTGGTGGACTGAACGCGTGCGGGCTGTCCGATAGTCTGAACTCTTGCCCGTCGAGAAGCCAGGCGCGCCATCTGGAGTGGGCGGGCGAGACGATGCGTCGCTCGCCGAGAACGAAAAGGAGCGAGAACTGATGAGGCGTCAACTGATTTGGGCTCTCGTCCTGCTGATCGCAGGTGCGGGACTCGCCTCGGCCCAGGAGACGACGACAGGCTCGATCGCCGGCGTGGTGGTCGATGCTTCGGGCGCGCCGGTCCCCGGAGCGACCGTCACCCTCACCTCGGCCCAGGGCAGCAAGACGTTCGTGACGGACTCCGGCGGGCGCTTCTTCGCGCCCTTCCTGACGCCGGGCGCCTACTCCCTGCGCGTGGAGCTGACCGGCTTCTCGCGGCTGGAGCAGAAGGGCATCAACGTGCGCCTCGGCCAGCGTGTCGAGCTGAAGGACCTCGCCCTGAAGGTCGGCGGGATCGAGGAGCTGGTCGAGGTCGTCGGCGGCTCCCCGGTCATCGACACCGCCTCCACCACCGTCGGCGGGACCCTCGATACCGAGATGTTGAGCCGGCTGCCGGTGGGTCGGAACTTCACGCAGACCCTGTACCTGGTGCCCGGTGTCAGCGACTCCAGCGGCGTGGGCGCAGCGAACCCCTCGATCGGCGGGGCCAGCGGGCTCGAGAACAACTACGTCGTGGACGGCGTGAACATCACCAACGCCGGGTTCGGCGGGGTCGGCACCTACTCGATCGTGTTCGGCTCGCTGGGCATGGGCGTCACCACGGACTTCATCAAGGAGACCCAGGTCAAGACCGCGGGCTACGAGGCCGAGTACGGCCAGACCACGGGCGGCGTCGTCAACGTGGTCACCAAGAGCGGCAGCAACAGCTTCCACGGCAGCGCGTACGGATACTTCGGTCCCGAGGCGTTGGAGTCCGAGTGGAAGCAGCTCCAGTCCACCAACGGCATCGTGAACACGAGGGCCACCGAGAACGTCGATTTCGGGGCGTCCCTGGGCGGGCCGCTGATCAAGGACAAGCTGTTCTTCTTCGGCACCTTCAACCCCCAGTTCCAGAGCCGGACCTTCATCGCCCCGGACGACCCGGCCAGCTACCCCCTCCTCAGCCTGGGCGAGGTGGACCGCAAGCGCAAGGTGTACGCCTACGCCGGGAAGGTGACCTGGCAGGCCAGCTCGAACCACCGCTTCGACATCTCCACGTTCGGCGACCCCTCGGTGGGTGACAGCGGCATCCAGCGCTTCACCGCCCTCGAGGCCCAGGACACCACGCGCTTCTCCGAGCTGGAGTACGGCGGCCACAACCAGAGCCTGCGCTACGACGGCGTCATCACCAGCAACTGGCTCGTGGAGCTCTCGGCCTCGCGGGCCTACAACATCTTCGAGGAGATCCCCAGCACCGACGAGCACGCGACGACCGACTTCACGGTGAGCCCGATCCGGACGACCGGCGGCATCGGGTTCTTCGACCAGGAGAGCAAGGGCATCAACTGGCAATACGCCGCCAAGTCCACCCACCTGTTCCAGGCGGGCGGCAGCCACCAGTTCCGGTACGGCGTGCAGTACGAGGACATCGAGTTCACCCGGGCGTTCAGCCGCACCGGTCCGACCTTCGTGCTGCACAGCGGCCAGAGCACCCGCACCGGCGCCAGCCTGCAGGTCCGGCCCGCGCCGGAGCTTCCCAGCGGCCGGCTGTACCGGGTGGTCCGGGCCAACTTCGGCGAGGCGCCCGCGACCAACCAGAAGTACTTGAACTGGTTCGCGCAGGACACCTGGCAGGTGGGCCGCTTCACGTTCCGCCCCGGCATCCGCTGGGAGCGCCAGGAGCTGGAGGGCGGCAACCCGATCTGCTTCGGCGACGAGACCCAGGTCGGGGCCGGCGGCACCGGGAGCCCGATCCCCTGCAAGTACACCTGGACCAACATCTGGAGCCCGCGCCTCGGCGCCACGTTCGACATCATGGGGAACGGCAAGTCGAAGCTGTTCGCGAGCTACGGCCGCTTCTACGTGAAGATCCCGAACGACCTCGCCGCCCGCGCCCTCGACGCGGACAGCGGTGTGACCCGCGCCGACTACTTCGACGCGGCCCTCACGCAGCCCATCCAGGACGGCACGCTGGCGGGTGAGACGACGACGCACTTCCTGATCGCGGGCCTGCACCCGGCCCTGTTCGCCAACGACACCGAGAGCACCTACACCGACGAGTTCGTGGGCGGGGTCGAGTTCGAGGTGGCGCGCTCGGTGAACCTGGGCGTCCGCTACATCCACCGCAACCTGCCGGTGGTGCTGGAGGACTACGCCCAGGCCACGCCGGCCGACTACTACGTCGGCGTGCCGGGACTGGGGAGCGTCGAGTACCTGATCAACAACATCAGCCCCTCGCTGCAGACGCTGGACTCGACCGCCTTCGGCGTGCCCCGCTCCTCGTTCGAGGACCCGGTCCACAAGTACCAGGCCATCGAGCTGACGGCCAGCAAGGCCCTGTCCGACAACTGGTCGCTGTTCGGCTCCTACCGCTGGTCCAAGCTCGAGGGGAACTTCGAGGGCTTCTTCCGCTCGGACAACGGCCAGTCGGACCCCGCGATCACGTCGCTGTTCGACTTCCCGACCAACGACCCCGGCTACAGCCAGGTGGGCGTGCCGCAGTTCGGCTTCCGCGGCGACATCCGCTTCCAGGGCGACACGCTGGGCCGCGGCGCCCTGCCGAACGACCGGCCGCACCAGCTCAAGCTCTACGGGACCTACGCGATGGGCAACCTGAACCTGGGCGTGGGCCTCAACGCCGGCTCCGGCCGGAGCCTGACCGCCCTGGCCGCCAACCCCGTCTACGACAACTCCGGCGAGATCCCCGAGACCGTGCGGGGCGAGGGCATCCAGACCGTGGACGGCTTCAAGGAGCGTACGGATGCCGAGGTGCAGCTCGACATGCACCTCGACTACACGATCCGGCTCGGCGACTCGCAGCGGCTGATCCTGCTCGCCGACGCCTTCAACCTGTTCAACCAGCAAGACGCCCAGAACTACGACAACTACACCGAGCTCTCGTTCGGGGAGTCGAACCCGGACTTTGGCCTGCCCACCAACGGCGGCGCGACCTCCAGCACGGGCTTCAACCCGCCCCGGGCCATCCGGCTCGGCGCGCGGATCGAGTGGTAGTGTAGGAACGGTTCGTCTCCAGCCGGAACCCCGGGGGGCGGGAGCGATCCCGCCCCCCGGCTCTCTTCCCGCCTGGCGTGAGAGGGCGTTCCGGCCGTACGCTCTCCTGGTGATGGCAGGGCCCGGGCGCAGAACGGTGCCGGACGGGGCCAGGCTGGTGGCCGCTTTCGCCGTCCTCTGTGCCGGCTGCGGCGGTCCCGGCGGCGCCAGACCGGCCCCCTCCGACGGGGCGGCCGGTAGCGGAGCCTCCGGACCTCCCTCGATCCTGCTCGTCAGCATCGATACGACGCGCGCCGACCGGCTCGGCTGCTACGGGTACGCGCACGCGGGAACTCCCGAGATCGATCGCCTGGCCCGCGAAGGGACCGTGTTCGAGAACGCCTTCACGCCGGCCCCGATCACCCTCCCCGCGCACGCCTCGCTGCTCACCGGCCGCTTCCCCCACCGGCACGGCGCGCGGGACAACGGCATCTACCGGCTCGTGGACGACGTTCCGACGCTTGGAGAAGGCCTCCAGGCCGCCGGCTATCAAACGGCAGCCGTCGTCGGCGCCGCCGTCCTGGACCGCCACTACGGCCTGGCTCGCGGCTTCGGGGTGTACGACGACGAGGTCCACCGGGCAGGGTTGGCCATCGCCGAGCGTGACGCGGCGGCCGTGACCGAGCGGGCCCTGGCGATTGCCGGGGAGCTGTCCGGTCCGGCGTTCCTGTTCGTCCACTACTTCGACCCCCATGCCGCCTACCAGCCGCCCCCCCGCTTCGCGGACCGCGGGTCGTACCAGGGAGAGATCGCCTACGTCGACGAGCAGATCGGCCGGCTGCGGCGCGGGCTCGAGCGCCTGGGCGGCTGGTCGAGCGCGCTGGTCGTGATCACCGCCGACCACGGGGAATCCCTGGGCGAGCACGGCGAGGCGACCCACGGCGTCTTCCTCTACCAGTCGACTCTTCACGTGCCGCTGATGCTGGCGGGTCCGGGCTGGCCCGCCGGCGAGCGGGTGAAGGCCCCCGCCAGCCTCGTGGACGTGGCCCCGACCCTGCTGGCCGCGGCCAGGGCGCGGGCGCCGGACGGGATGGACGGCCGCATCCTGGCGCCGGTGGAAGCGGATACGCCGGTCCTCATCCCGCTCGAGTCCGAGTTCGGGCTCAACTCCTACGGCTGGGCGCCTCTGTCCGGACTGACCGATGGCCGCCTCAAGTGGATCCGCGCTCCGCGTCCGGAACTGTACGACCTGGAGTCCGACCCGGCGGAGCGGATCGACCTCGCGACCGCAGAGCCGGAGCGGGCCGAGCGCATGGCGGCCCGGTGGCACGAGGCGGTCCGCGAGGATCGGCGAGGCGCCCGCCCGGCGGGTCCCGGCGAGGCCGAGCGCGCGGAGCGGCTGCGCGCCCTCGGCTACGTCGCGGGAGGCCGGGCCCCAGGGATCCCGCGGCCCACCGACGGCCTTCCCGATCCCAAGGACGTGGTGGGGACGCTCGATGCGATCAACGAGGCCCGGCGCTCGATCGGCGCGCGGTCCTTCGCGGCCGCCGAGCGGACGCTGGCCTCGGTGCTCGCCCGGTCGCCGCGCAACGTCTCGGCGCTCGTGCTGCTCGGCTCGGCGCGCCTGGCTGCGGGGCGGCCTCGGGACGCCGTGGCACCCCTCACCGAAGCCCGGGCCCTGGCCCCGCTGAACCCCGACGTCCACTTCAACCTCGGTCTCGCGAGGCTCGGCTCGGGCGACGTGGCGGCGGCGGAAGCGGCCTGGAGGAAGACGCTGGAGTTGCACCCGCGCTTCGCCGAGGCGGCGGCCAACCTGGCCGACGTGCTGCTCCGCACGGGGCGCGCGGAGGCCGCCGCCGCGGTCGTGGAGGCGGCTTCGCGCCGTGACGTCGAGAGCCCGTTGCTCGACTTCCTGGCGGGCAAGCTGGCGGTCCAGCGGGGGGACCGTGGAGCGGCCCGGCGGAGCCTGGAGCGCGCCCTGGCCCGGGGCCTGCCTCCCGATGCCGCGCGCGAAGCACGCGTCCTGTTGGACGCGCAGGGAGCGGCCCCCCGCGATCCCGGCCCGAACGGCCGACCCCCAGGAGCGCCGGGCACCCCCGAAGGAGGAGGGAAGCCATGACGACGAGAAGCATCGCCAGCGTGTGCGCGGCCGTGCTCCTGTTCGCCGCTACCGCAGCCCCCGGAAAGGAGGTCACGCCGCACGACCGTCGCGAGGCCCGCGAACAGTACCGCGAGGGCGAGAAGCGGATGCGCGGCGAGGACTTCGAGGGAGCGGTGGTGAGGTTCCGGGCCGCGACCCGGCTCGACCCCGGCTACGTGCTCGCCCACTACAGCCTGGGCCAGGCGTCGATGGCCCTGAAGCGCTATCCGGAAGCGCTCCAGGCCTACCAGGACTGCAAGGAGGCGATCCACAAGGAGGGTTCACTCGAGCACCGGGCCCGGGCCGAGGCCGACCGCGAGCGGCGCGACGAGATCCGCGAGCTTCAGGACTCGCTCCGGAGGCTGCGGGCGGGGAAGATCAAGGGCGCTTCGCCCGGGACGGACATCGCGATCGAGCAGCGCCTCCGGCTCCTCGAGCAGGCCGACCTCAAAGGGGCCGAGCAGCGGGTCCGGATCCCGGGGGAGCTGTCACTGTCGCTGGGCAGCGCCCACTTCCGGATGGGGCAGCTCGACCAGGCTGAAGCCGAGTACCGGACCGCCGTCGCCGCGGACGACCGCCTGGGCGCCGCCCACAACAACCTGGCGGTGATCCACATGATGAAGGGCCGGTTCGACCAGGCCAGGGAGGCGATCGGGCGGGCCGAGCGGGCCGGGTTCGCGGTGAGCGATCAGTTCAAGAAGGACCTCGAGGCCCGGGCCGCCGTCCGGCCTCGCTGACCGGCTCGGCCGACGTCCCCAGGTCCGCCGAGGCCGCCGCCACCTCGAACGGGTCGCGCACCTCGATCCGGGCGCCGGAGACGCGGTCGCTCACCGTGAGGACCACCTCGTAGCTCCCGGGGCGGGCCTGCTGGAGCGAGAAGGCCAGCATCTGCGCGAGCTGGCCGGCCGGTCCCGGGGGGATCGGGCGGGCGGCGGCCTGGGCCAGGATCGAACCCTGGGCGTCGCGGACCACGTAGCCGGCTTCGACGCGCGGCACGCCAGAGCCGGGCTCCGCCGCCGCTCCGTAGACCTCGAAGGCGTAGTAGAGCTGCTGGCCGGAGGTGAACGTCCGCCGCGCCAACGGCACCGGACGCGCCGGAGCGGGCGCCTGCGGCGCCGGCATCACGCGGTCGGTCAGGATCGGCGTGGAGGTCCGGAAGGAAGCGGCCGGGACCTCGAACGAGTGGCGCACGGTGCCGACGCGTCCGTTCCTGCGGTCGCGCGCCAAGAGCCGAGCCTGGTACACGCCGGGCGCGAGCTGGAACTCCCGCTGGAACGGCAGCCAAGTGGCCTCCAGGGCCTGCTTCACCTCGGGAGGAAGGCTCAGCTCCAGCAGCCTCTCGTTGTGGACGCTCTCTCCGGTGGCTCGCGACGAGACCAGCACGAACGTTTCCAGGGCCCCCTCGAACCGCTCGCCGCTGCGCTCGAGCGTGAGGGCGGCAGGGTCCACCTCGGCGGCCAGCACGACGTTGGCCTTGCCCCCGCCGGCCGGGCCCAGCACCAGCGACGTGAGCCGCAGCGGTACGCCGGCGCCGTCGAAGGGCGAGTCGATGGCGGCGCGCACCTGCGGGTCCAGCGAGTCGCCGGCCGGCCGGCGGCGCTTGCCGGACGGGTCGGGAGCGTAGTATCCGCGGCGGGCGCGTACCGCGGCGCCGGGCCGGGAGGTCTCGACTTCGAGCTTTCGGTACCGGCCGTCGGCCCGCGGGTTGCTCGGCTGGTATCCCAGCAGGTAGTAGCTGCGGGACTCCCGGGAGATCCGGCGCATGGCGTCCGCGAGGTCGTTCCGGTTCTTGATCGAGAAGCCGCCGGTGTCGGCCGCTATCGAGACCGCCCCCTCGGCCTCCCGCACGGACTCGTTCAGCGAGTAGCCGAGGTCCCGGCTGTCGGTGGGCTCGGGGATCTCCGCGTCGGCGTGGGCGGGCAGCCCGTCCAGGCCCCGGGCGTCGAGGAAGTAGACGGCCACGTTGGCTCGCCGGGCGGCGTCCACCACAAGCCGGAAGCGGTCCATGCTGGGCTCGTGGACGAAGCCCTCCGAGACCAGCAGCAGGGACTTGCGCCCCCGCGTGGAGGCCAGGGCCTCGGCGGCGCGCTCCAGCACCCCCAGGGTGGCTTCCTGGCGGGTCCGGGCCGCCTGGTAGGTCTCGGCCGCCTTGATGCGTATCAACGGGTGACCCTCACCGATGTCGGTCAGCTCGCGGGCGGTCTCGCGGTTCTGCCAGGCCGGCTCCAGGATGATGCGGTGCTCGTAATAGCGCCGGACCACCTCGGCTCCTACGCGCTTGTCCCGGTGGAGGTGCAGCCGCATCGCCTCCCAGTCCGAGATGCGGTCGATGGAACGGTTGCGGGGGCGCTGGCCCTCCAGCCGGTGCATGGCGGCCACGACGTCGTCTGTGCCTGCGGCCGCCGGGGTGCTCCACCAGGCGCCGCCGGAGGTCGGGATGAGCGTCACGTGGTCGCCGGGCGCGAGGCCCGTGCGGAGGAACTCCTCGACGGCCTTCTTCGCCAGCGCCGCGCGCTCGGGTGCGAGGTGGACGTCGTCGAACACGATCACGAAGCTTCGCGGCGTCTGGGCGGGCCCGGACCGGGCGTTGGCGGCGACCCGGCTCGCGGAGGGAAGCGCCGAGGGCGGCGACTCCGGGAGCGTGACCGCCTCGAAATGGGTGATCGGCTGGGGCACGCCGTCTTCACGCACCACGAAGTCCCGCGCCTTCAGCCGCTCGACGGGCTCGCCTCCGCGGTCGAGCACCACCACATCCACCACGACCACGTCCAGCTTCGCCGGAAACGAGACCTCGGGTGGCGGCGGCGGCTCCTGCGGGCGCGCCCCGGGTGCGGCGGCGAAGAACAGGACCACGGCGGCGCTCAGGCGTGACGGCATCGCTCTCCTCACGCCGTCTGGATCACCCGCAGCACCCGCATGTTCTGGATGGAGACCTGGGCGGCCACGCGTCCCGCTACCTCGAAGAATCCCTTCGCCGCCGGGGCGTCCGGCGCCTCCACGACGATGGGGCGGCCCTCGTCGCCTCCCTTGCGGACGCGCACGTCGATCGGCACCTCGCCCAGGAAGGCGATCCCCATGTCCTCCGCCATCGCCCGGCCGCCGCCATGCCCGAAGATCTCGGTGCGCTCGCCGCAGTGGCCGCAGAGGAAGTAGCTCATGTTCTCCACGACGCCTAACACGGGGATGTTGAGCTGCCGGAACATCATCACCGCCTTGCGCACGTCGGAGACCGAGACGCCCTGCGGGGTGGTCACCACGACCGCGCCGGCAACCGGAACGCTCTGGGCCATGCTCAACGAGACGTCGCCGGTGCCGGGAGGGAGGTCGACGACGAGGTAGTCCAGCTCGCCCCACTGCACGTCGCGCATGAACTGCTGGACCGCGCCGTGGAGCATCGGTCCCCGCCAGATCACCGGCTGGTCGGGTGGAACGAGCATGCCCATCGACATCACCTTGATGCCGTGGGCCTCCGGCGGCACCATCTTCCGGTCCTCGGTGACCTCCGGCTGGTCGGCGACTCCCAGCATCTGCGGGATGTTCGGACCGTAGACGTCGGCGTCCATCAGGCCCACACGCGCGCCCTTGCTCTGAAGGGCCAGCGCGAGGTTCACCGAGGTGGTGGACTTCCCCACGCCACCCTTGCCGGCCCCGACGGCCAGGATGTTGCGGATCCCGGGCACCTCCTGGCGCCCGAATCCACCCCGAGCCCGGACGTTCGCGGTCATGCGCGCCCGCGCGGCCGAGACTCCCGGCAGGGCCGCCACCTTGCGCTCCGCCTCAGCCTTCATCTCGTCCCGGACCGGACAGGCGGGCGTCGTCAGCTCGATCGTGAAGTCCACCTCGCCCCCTTCGATCTTGACCTCTTTCACGAAGTCGAGGGCGACGATGTCCTTGTGCAGGTCGGGGTCCTGGACGGTACGGAGCGCGTCCAGGACCTGATCGCGGGTCAGGCTCACAGGTTCTCCTTGTGTTCAACGAGCCGCCAGCGCGGCGTCGACGTCCTTCTGGAGGCTCTCGAACTTGCCGGGGGCGCTGCCCAGGGTCTTGGAGCGGATGACGCCCTGCGGGTCGATCACGAAAGTCGTGGGCAGCCCCTGGTTGGCTCCGTAGGCGTCCTTCACCTCGTCGTCGCCCAGGACCTGCCGATACGGGATCCGATACTCGCGGACGAAGTCCTGGATGTCCTGGGGCTCTCCCGAGTCCACTACGACCCCCACCACCTCGACGCCCCGGGGTTGGTTGCGGCGCCAGAAATCGGCGTACTCGGGGATCTCCTTGATGCAGGGCCCGCACCAGGTCGCCCAGAAGTCCAGGACCACCACCTTGCCCTTCAGGGCCGCGAGGCTGAGCCGGCCACCGGACAGGTCCGGGAGGTCGAACGACGGCGCCGCCCGGACCTCGGCGGGAGGGGCCTTGAGGCACCCCGCTCCCAGGGGCACGAGCAGCACGCAAAGGGACGCCTCCTTCAAACCCATCACCGTCGATTATAGGAGGTCTCGAAGGCCCTTCCCAGCCCGCCTTCGTTCCGGTCCCTCGCGCCGTCGACGGTCTAGCCCCGTGCGTCGAAGCTGCGGGTGTCCGCCGCCAGAGCCTGTACCATCAGCCATGTTTCCGCGGACGCCGGCCGAGGAGCCCTCGCGCGCCCGCTCCGCCGCCGGCGCGGCAGGAGCGTCGGGAATCCTGGGCACCGATGGGACCGCCCGTGGCTGGCTCGGAGCGGCCGCGCGCGAGGTGGTGGTCGTCCTGTTCTTCCTCCTTCTCGCCGCGGTGGCGACCCGTCCGATCGTGCTCGACATGGGCGGCCGCACCCTGGCCAGCGGGGACCCCCTCGTCGACCTCTGGACGGTCGACTGGCTGGTCCAGCACTTCTTCTCGCCTGCCCTGATCTTCCACGGGAACCTCTTCCACCCCACGCCGCACGCGGTGCTCTTCTCGGACCTGTCGCTCGGCACGGTCGTGCTGCTGCTGCCCTTGCAGGGCGTCGACCCCGTCGTCCTCTACAACGCGGCCCTCCTGGCCGCGCTGGCGTTCGCCGGCTGGGCGTTCCACGCCCTCGCCCGCGAGCTCACCGGCAGCCGCTGGGCCGGCCTCCTGGCCGGCGTGCTGGCCGCCTTCGGCTCCCACCAGATGAGCCACGTCTACCACCTGAACCTCCTGAGCATCGGGTGGCTGGCGCTGCTGCTGCTGGCCCTGCACCGCCTCGCCCGCCGGCCGGGCGCCGGCGCCGCGGTCCTGGCCGGCGTGGCCTTCTCCCTCTCGGCCCAGTCGAGCGGGTACTACGCGGTGGCGGGTGTGATCCTCGCGATCGTGTTCGCGGCCGTCCACTGGCGTGCCCTGATCGCCCCCCGCGCGCTCCTGGCGGTGGCTGGATCGGCGCTGGCAGCGCTTCTCCTGACCGCGCCCTATCTCCGGGCCTACATGAGCGTCCGTGAGGGGCACGGCCTTCGGCGCCCCCTCGGCATGTCCGTGAGCATGGCCTTCCAGCCGTCCCGCGACCTGACCAGCCACGGCTACCTGTACCGCGGCGTCCTCGGCTCGAGCGGAGAGCGGCTCTTCCCCGGCCTGCTCACGCTCGTCCTGGCCGCGGTGGCGATCGCGCGCCGCCGGCCGCACGCCGCCTGCTACGGCATCGCCGCGGCCGTACTGGTGGCCCTGTCCCTCGGACCCCGGCTGGAAGTCGGCTCCCTCACGGTCCCCCTGCCGTACCGGTGGCTGCTGACCGTGCCGCCGCTCGACGGCATGCGCCACCCCTACACGTTCGCCGCGGTGGCGACGTTCGCCCTGTGCGTCCTCGCGGCCGTGGGATGGGCGTCGCTCCGGACCGCATCCCGTCCCTGGGCGGGACCGGCGGCGCTGGCGATGGCCGTGGCCGAGACCCTCGGGCCGGCCCCGGATACCGTCGAGGTTCCGAAGGGCCTCCCCCCCTACTACGAGGTGCTGGAGACGCTGCCCCCGGGCCCGATCCTCGAGCTGCCCGTCTTCTCGGAGACGGCGCTGCTGTGGGCGGCCCGCCACGGCCGGCCCATGGTGAACGGACAGGGCTCGGCGTTCGTCCCGGTGGACGTGCTCCGCCTCGACCGCTTCGTCCAGAACCACTGGATCGCCCGCACGCCGGTCGACGTGGACGCATCCAAGCCGACCCCCTTCCTGCTCCAACGGTTCCCGGTCCGCTACGTCGTCCTGCCCACGGGCCGTCTCGACGGATACCGGGACCTGGCGGCGGCGTTCGACCGTTCGCGGTCGTTCGTCCCGGTGGGGAAGGCGCGTGACGGCGACCGGGTGTACGAGGTGCGGCGCCGCGCCTCAGCCGATCCGGGTGAGGGCGGGGAAGAGGCGGGCGAAGTAGTTGGCGAGGACGGTGAGCCGGTCGGTGACCAACAACACTCCGACGCCGACGAGCAGGGCGCCCGCGACGTACTCCACCGCCCGCATGTGCGCGCGCAGCCGGCCGAAGGCGGCGAAGAACCCGTTCACCGCCAGTCCCGAGGCGACGAAGGGGAGTCCCAGGCCGGCGGAGTACGCCGACAGCAGCACAACCCCCTGTCCCACCGTTTCCTGCTGCGACGCGTAGAGCAGGATGGCGCCCAGGATCGGGCCGATGCAGGGCGTCCATCCGAAGGCGAAGGCCAGGCCCACGACATAGGCGCCCAGCAGGCCCAGCGGCCGAGTCTTCACCTCCGCTCGCTTCTCGTAGAGCAGCCACTTGATCCGGAAGACCCCGGCCGTGTGCAGGCCCAGGACGATGATCACGATCCCGCCGACCACCCCTAGCTCCCGCTTGTACTCCTGGAGGTAGTAGCCCACGAGCGTGGCGGCCGCCCCGAGGGCGACGAAGACCGTCGAGAAGCCCAGGACGAAGGCCAGGCTGGTGATCCCGACCCGCCGGGCGAGGCCGGCCGGGGTGCCGCCCTCCTTGAGGCGGGCCACGTTGATCCCGCTGATGAACGAGAGGTACCCGGGCACGATCGGCAGCACGCAGGGCGAGACGAACGAGATCACGCCGGCCAGGAACGCGGTGACGAGGGATATCGGCTCGGTCATTGCACGCGCTCCAGCATGAGGTTGTCGCACGCCTGGCGGCCCGTCTTGGCCAGGTCGTACCAGCGCCCCTCGATCCGCACCCTCACCACGTCGGCGGTGAAGTCGTTGTTGGTCCCGCAGACCTCGCAGGAGGAGAGCAGCCACGAGCCGACCCCGTAGACGTCGGCCGGGACCGTCAGCTCCTCGAACTGGCGGATCTTGGCGGGGGTGAAGCCCCCCGTCACCGCGATCTTCACGTCCCGGCAGTACCGTTCCGCCAGGCGGCGGTCCTCGCCGGAGAGGTTCCACGACTGCCACTCCCGGTCGATGGCCTCGCGAATCACGAAGACCAGGCGCGGGTTGACGCCGCAGTCGAGCCGCTTGTCCCCGAGCGGAGGCACGGACACGTCGCGCATGTTCCCCGCCGTGTCCGGTCGCACGCCGTACAGCTTGTACTTCCTGGCCTCCTCCTCGCGCCCGGCCTTGGTCAGCTCCAGGTACTTCCGGAACATCGTGCGGATCACCTGCAGGGAGGTGCCGACACAGTCGTTGCGGAAGTCCACGAGCGCGATCCTCGGGATGTCGGCGGGCCTGGTGGCGGCGAAGGCCAGCATGGCCTCGGCGGTGTCCCCGAGGAAGCAGGCGATCGCGGCGTGGGCCACGGTACCTCCCCCCGCGCCGCCCCACCAGTCCCCCTGGGCGTCGGTGGAGACGTGGGCGGCGAGGCTCTTGCCGAAGTTCTGGTTGAAGATCTGCACGGCGATCTGGTAGGCGTAGCCGTCCGCGGCCTGGACCTCGTGGGCGTCGAAGCGCGCGGGGAAGAAGAGCACCTGCTTGCCGCGCGCCGCCTTCAGGACCTCGTACACGTTCGTGGCCACCCGGCTGCCCCGGGTGAGGGCGCCGAGCGTCGGCGTCTCCAGTATCGCGAAGTCGCGGTAGCGCCCGCGCACCCGCATGACCGGCGTCACGTTCATGACGTCGCCCTCGTAGGGCGCCTCGGTACCGTCGTGTACCGCCCACACCTCCATCCGGTCGAAGGTGTTGACGAACCTCCCCTGGTCGTCGAAGTGGCCGGTGCACTCGGATAGCATCGCCAGCGCCTTGTCCACCCCGACGATGATGCAGGAGGGCTGCCGCCGCGGGAACCACTGCATCTCGACCTCGATCGACCCGACGTCCACGTTGCGCAGGTCCACGTCCAGGTCGGAGAGGTCCAGGGCGGTGCCGCCGAAGCGGTAGCCTTCGCGCGCCAGTTGCGCCAGCGTGCGGGCGATGTTGAGGAAGTACTTGTCCGAGTACCACCCCTCGCGCATCCGGTCGACGTCCAGCTTGAAGACCGGGGCCGGCAGGCGCCGCCGGTCGAACACGCTCATTACGACGGGATTATACGGGCTGGCCGGTGCGCACACGCTTCCTGGGTTTGTGGTCTACTGGATCCCCTGTCGTGCGCGCTCCCGCTTCGATGAAGAAGGGCCTTCTCCAGCCACCCCGCCGCGCCGCCCCCCAGGGCCTCCGTCCGCTCTCCGTGCGGGTCCGGCTCGTCCCCGCCTTGCTGGCCGCGGCGCTCGCCGGGGCGCCCGCGGCGGGGACGGCTCCGGACGCCGCGCCTGACGCGACGGCCCTCCTGGACCGTCTCGAGGCGGTCTGGCAGGCGCGGGACGTCGCCGGGTTCCTTGCGCTCCGGAGCCTCCCCACCGACGACGACCGCGACGCCGAGAAGGAATTCGTCGAGCGCCACTTCAAGGCGGAGGAGACGCTGCTCCGGATCCATCGGCCCGCGCGGGTGCCCGCCGGCCCGTCGCGCCTCAAGGTGGCGATGGAGGTGTTCAGCGTCACCGAGCCGCGCGGCCGCGTCGAGCAGTGGGCGCTCTTCCTGGAGCGCGGGCCGGCCGGCTGGACGATACAGGACCGCCAGCCTCTCGCCCAGATCGACGGGCTGGTGCACCTCTCCCTCGATCCGGCCGGCTACCGTGCCGACGGGCTCACGCTGCGGCTGGAGGACTTCGAGCTCCGCCTGCAGCGGGGGACCCTGTTCACCTCGCCGCAATCGCTCGGACCCACCGCCATGGTGTTCGTGGGCGAGGCGACGGTGACGGTCTCCCCGAGGCCGGTCACCGAGCGCGACCAGCTCCGCCAGTTCTGCGGGCGGCCCGAGATGGTGGAGCGCGTCCGTACCGCCTTCCTCCGGATCCACCCCGCCGACCTGCACGGGGTCCTCCAGCCGGTCCGGCTCGAGCCCGACCCCCAGGCCGCCAAGCGGCTGGCCGCGGCGGAGCGGTTCTTCCAGGAGCACTCCACCCGGTCCTTCCTCCTCGACGCGAGCCTGCCGCGCTCCCCGTGGTGGCTCCTCCCCGCCCTGGGCGACGCCTCGATGACCTTCCAGACCCGGAAGCGGGGGACCCTGACCTTCACCGTGAGCTCCGAGGCCGAGGGCATCAGCCTGTTCGACCGGAGCAAGCGCAAGCAGATCTGCCTGTACCCGGCCGCGGGGCGAGGCACCGACTACAGCGAGGACGACGGGCGCACGGTCGAGGTGCTCCACCACGACCTGCGGGTCACGTTCGACCCGGACCGCTACCGCATCGACGGAGAGAGCACGCTCCGGCTGCGCCTGCTCGCCCCCGCCTCCACCGTCCGGCTGCGCCTCGATGAGGGCCTCGCCGTGCGCTCGATCCGCTCCCCCGAGGGCGGCAGTCACCTGTTCTTCCGGGTGCGGCACCAGAACAGCGTGATGGTCTCCCTCGGGCCGCTGGCGGGGAGGATCGGCGACGTCGAGATGGCCGTGCAGTACGGCGGCTACCACCCCCCGCTGCCCATCGAGAGGGAGGTGATCCAGGCCGGTGCGCAGGGAGGGCTCTCGCCGCTCGACCCGAGATACGATGCGGGCGTCATTCCCATCCAGGAGGTCCTGGTCTACACCAACCGGACCGCCTGGTACCCGACCGCGGGCGCCGACGACTTCGCCACGGCCGAGCTGCGGTTCGACGTGCCCGAGGGGCACACAGTCCTCACCGGCGGAACCCGGACGTCGACGCTGTCGGAAGGCGGGCGGACGCTGGTGGCGTACCGGCAGGACCGGCCAGGGAAGTACATCACCGCCGCGGTCGGCCGCTTCACCGAGGTAGGGCAGCGGAGGAGCGGCTCGATCGACCTCAGCGGCTTCGCGGTGAGCCGGGCGCGCAGCCAGGGGGCGGACATGCTGGTCCTGGCCGACGAGATCCTCGGCTTCTACCAGAGGACCTTCGGCCCCTGCCCCTACCCGAGCCTGACCCTCGCGCTCATCGAGGGGCGCACACCGGGCGGGCACAGCCCTCCCGGCATGGTCCTGCTGGCGCGGCGGCCCCCGCTGCTGCGCCAGACGCTGGCGGACGACCCGGCGAACTTCGCCGACGTGCCGGGTTTCTTCCTGGCCCACGAGCTGGCGCACCAGTGGTGGGGCCACGGCGTGGCGGGACAGAATTACCGGGAGCGCTGGCTCTCGGAGGCCTTCGCCCAGTACGCCGCCGCCCTCTGGGCCCGGGAGCACCGCGGCGAGGGCACCTTCCGCGAGATCCTCAGGCGCATGGGCCGCTGGGCCCTGGACAAGAGCGACCAGGGGCCGATCCACCTGGGTCATCGCCTGGGGCACCTGAAGGGCGACCCGCAGATCTACCGGGCGGTGGTCTACGACAAGGGAGCGTACGTCCTCCACATGCTGCGCGGGATCGTGGGGGAGGAGGCCTTCCGTCGGGCCCTCACCGCCTTCCAGGAGCAACACCGGTTCGGCAAGGCGGGCACGGACGACTTGCGGACGGCCCTGGAGGAAGCCTCCGGGCGCGTCCTGGAGGCGTACTTCCGGGAGTGGGTGTACGGGACCGAGCTGCCGCGGCTGCGCTGGTCCCGCCGCTACGAGTCGAGCCCGTCCGGGCATCGAACGCTGCTGGACGTACGCGCGGACAACCTGCCCGGGCCCGTTCCCCTCCAGGTGCTGGTGACCCACGGCGCCGGCGAGGACACCTTCGAGGTGATCCTCGACCCGGCGGGCGGCCGGTTCACGCTGGAGACATCCACCCGTCCCCGCAAGGTCGAGATCAACGACGACCGCGGGCTGCTCGCGAACGTGAAGAGGTGACGGCCGGACGCGCGAGCCGCCAGGCTATCTCCGGAACCCCGAGAAGCGCCTCTCGTCGTCCAGCGTGTTGACCGCCTGCTCCGCGTCGCGGAACTTCTTCTGGGCGTCGTCCAGCCGCCCCTGGAAGGCGGGCTTCATGAGGTCCGGGGCGTTGTCGTAGGCCGCCTGGGCCCTCGTCTGCTCGTCCCGGGCCTGGTCGAGCGTGGCGTTCGCCTTGTCCCAGCGATCCCTCCAGGCCTTCTCTCGCTCCGCACGCTGGTCGGTCTCGCTGACCGTTCCCGTCTCGCTGACGGCTCCCGTCTCGCTCGACGCCTCGCCCCCCGTGCTGCCGGCGGCCGGAGCCCCGGCGCCCTCGGACGAGGGGTCGGCCGGCGCGGCGGCGGGGCTGCCGTGCTTCCTCAGGTCCTCGTCGCTGTAGACCTTGCCGGCCGTACGGGCCTTGCGCTTCTCCCTCTCCTTCGCCGCCAGCTCGCCCAGGCTCTGGGCGCTCCCGGGAGCCGCCGCCAGCGCCACCGCCCCGATCACCACGGCCGAAAGAAGACCGCGCATGGACACCTCCTACTGCCGGGCCGCCGGCCCCTGCGGGCGAGCCTGCAGCTTCGCCAGGGCCAGCTCGGCCCAGGTCAGCTCTCTCCGGCCATCTACGAGAAACCTCGTCAACGCCGCTCGACGGTCGGCTGTCAACCGATCGCCGCCGACTTGCAGCTCATTTTCGGCCTGCTGCAGCGCCTTGCGATAGCGTGCAGCGCGCTCGGCGTGCTCCTGGATTGCCTCGCGCACGGCCGTGGGATCGTCCGGAGGCGCTGCCGCGGCCCCGGTGTTCTCGACCGATACGGCCGGATCGGCCCGCCCTGCCACCGTCGTCGCGGGTGACGGTCCCGCCGCCGGGCTAGCGGCCGGCTCGGGCTCGGGAAGGACGATCACGGTGCCCCTGGCCTTCCGGAGATCCTCGTTGGTCAGGACCTTCGGCGCGGCATTGCCCTTCCTCTCGCGGGCCCTCTCCGCCCGCTCGGCCAGCGAGAGCGTCTGCGCGTCCTCGGTCAGGCCCACGAGGGGGAAGGCCAGGACGAGCCCGAGTCCGGCCAGGGGAAACCTCACGGTCTACATTATACGCAGGGCTGCAACTCCAGATACAGCCCCGCTCGCGACAAAGCCAAGATCGCAGGCCGCCGCAGGAGCGCCTTCCGTCCTGACTCCCGCCATGAGCCGGCAAGTGCTATCGTCCCTCTCGCGCCGGGGAGCGACGCCGCGAGGAGAGGGCATGGTCCTGGGCCTTGGCATCGACCTGATCGAGATCGAGCGCGTCGCGCGCGCCCTGGACCGCTGGGGCGAGAAGCTGGTGGCCAAGCTGATGGGGGCCGAGGAGTCGGCACGGCTGCCACCGGAGAAGGATGGGCGAGTGCTCGCCCTCGCCCTGGCGATCGCCGCCAAGGAGTCGGCCAGCAAGGCCATCGGAACGGGCTGGAGCCGCGGGGTGAGATGGTGCGACG
>Ga0268386_10000114_pt1 | contig 44698 bp, 41 predicted proteins | sample RVTome_15_FD_200260 | JGI IMG/M metagenome (GOLD analysis project Ga0268386, IMG submission 200260) | Soil microbial communities from uranium-contaminated site in the Upper Colorado River Basin, Wyoming, United States - RVT150D86... ... | reverse complement strand
GACCATTGCGAAGTGTACGCCTCCAGCCGGCGGCCGGCGCGCGGTCTCGCCACGCCCGACGCCGCGCTGCGCAAGCTGATAACCTGTGACCCTCCAGAAGGGTAGCGAATTGCGCATTTCATGGGTCCACTTGCCGGAACGAAAGTGATCGAGGTTGGCGGGATCGGCCCGGCGCCGTTCTGCGGCATGCTGTTCGCCGATATGGGTGCGGAGGTCATCCTGATCGAGCGAAAAAGCGACAGTGCCGTGTCCGGTCCGCCGGCCGGCGATGACCCGAGCAAATATTCCATCGTGCACCGCGGCAAGAAATCGGTCGCCATGGATCTCAAGAAGCCGGCGGCTGCCGCCACGCTGCTGCGACTGGTTGCGGATGCCGACGTGCTGATCGAGGGGTTCAGACCCGGTGTCATGGAAAGGCTCGGTCTCGGGCCGGATGAATGTCGCGCCGCGAACCGGCGCCTCGTATATGGACGAATCACGGGGTGGGGCCAGTACGGCCCGTTGTCGCAGTGCGCCGGTCACGACATAAATTACATCTCTCTCTCCGGCGCTCTGTACCACGGCGGACACAGGAACTCACCACCCGCCGCCCCGCCGACGCTCGTCGGCGACGTCGGAGGCGGCGCCATGACACTCGCGATCGGCCTGCTTGCCGCACTGTTCGAGGCGAGGCAAAGCGGCGAGGGCCAGGTCATCGACGCCGCGATCAGCGACGGCTCCGCGCTCATGACATCGTTGCTCCTCGGCCTGCAGCAGCAGGGTGTGTGGGTGGACCAGCGCCAGGCCAACTTCCTGGATGGGGGGTCGCACTGGTACGACTGTTACGAGTGCGCGGACGGCGGGTATGTGTCGGTCGGCGCGCTTGAACCCGGCTTTTACCGGCGGCTGGTCGACAAGTGCGGCTTCGCGGACGATGCGGAGTTCGCAGACCAGTTCGACCCGGCAAAATGGCCACAACTGAAGAAAAAAATGGCGGACCTTTTCAGGAGCAGGAAGCGGGACGAATGGTGCGCCATCCTCGAAGGTACCGATGCCTGCTTTGCGCCCGTGCTGAGCCTCAGCGAAGCACCGCATCATCCACATAATCGGGCGCGCGGGACGTTCATTGAACAGGACGGGATCATCCACCCGTCGCCGGCGCCGCGGTTCAGCAGAACGGCCACGGCAATTGCGGGAACGCCGCCTGCGAACGGCCAACACACGCTGACGATTCTGAACGGCGCCGGATTCACCGAGCAGGAACTCGCCGGATTGCGCGCTCAGGACGTCATCTGAGGCAGGAACGGCAATGGCGATGCTGATGCCGCGCCTCGGGCCGCAATGCCGCGCAGTCGGAGGTGCCGTCTCCCGCGGCTGCCCGGGAGCTCTTTTCGCGCTGCTGGTGTGCCTCATGCATCCGGTCCATACGGCGAACGCCGACAACGAACTTCCGGAACGGACATACAACGTCGATCCGGACATACCCGACGGTGCGCAACTCGAAGCGATGGGCACCAGGATCGGCCGAATCGTGCTCGACAGGCAGAACGTATTCGATACTTCCAGGGAGGATGAAGACAAGTTTCTCTATCGCCTGGCAAACCGCTGGCACATTCTTACGCGCGATTCGGTGATCCGGCAGCAGCTCCTGTTTCGCGAGGGAGACCTCTACTCGCAGCGGCTGGTCGCGGAGTCGGCACGCATATTGAGGCGCAACGAGTTTCTTTACACAGCGGTAGTAGAGCCGCTTCGCTATGCCGACGGAACTGTAGACATCATCGTTCGCACGCGCGATCTCTGGACCCTGATGCCGGGTATCTCGATCTCCAGGTCCGGCGGCGAGAACAAGTCGCGAGCCAGCATTTCGGAATCGAACCTGCTTGGGCGCGGTGCAAGGATCCGCCTGTCATACACGGACGACGTCGACCGTGAGTCCGCCAACTTCGAATTTTCGGATGATCATCTCGGGCGAAGCTGGTTGTCGTTTTACCTCGGATTGTCCGACAAGTCGGACGGCAGCACCACGCAGCTGCGAATGAAGAGGCCGTTTTATGCCCTCGACACCGGCTGGAGCGCGGGCTTCGAATTCCTGGACGATGCACGCGAAGACCGGCTGTACGACCTCGGGGAGGAGGTCGCGGAGTACCAGCACGAGTCCGATTACTACACTGCCTTCGGCGGCTGGTCAGCGGGCCTGCAGAACGGCTGGGTGCGGCGCTGGACGGCCGGTATCGTGTACGACGACCAGAGTTTTTCCCCGGTGCCGGAACCCGACCCGGACCTGCTGACCGTCCTGCCCGAGGATCGTCGCCTGCTGTATCCCTTCATCGACCTGGAAATACTGGAGGACCGGTACACGACGACGGCGAACAGGGACCAGATCGGCCGCACGGAGGATTTCAACCTCGGCAAGCAGTTAGTGGCGCGGCTGGGGTTCGCGAGCGACCAGCTCGGGTCCGACCGCAACTCGCTCATCTATTCGATCGAGGCGAGCCGTGGCTACGGCGATATCAACAGGAAAGCGCTCATCGTATCGGCGGACGCGAGCGGCCGCATCGACGACGGTTCGTCGGCCAACTCCCTGATCGGCGTGGGTGCTCGTTTTTACAACCAGATCACCTCCAAGCGGCTGTTCTTCATGACGCTGGACGCCCGGCGCGGGCACAACCTCGATCTCGACAACCCGCTCGAAATCGGCGGCGACAACGGGCTCAGGGGTTACCCGCTGCGCTACCAGTCAGGCGATGCGAGCATGCTGTTTACGATAGAGCAGCGATACTTCACGGACTGGTATCCCTTCCGCCTTGCGCGCGTCGGGGGCGCCATATTCGCCGACGTCGGACGAACCTGGGGCGACAACCCCGTGCAGGGAACGTCGCAAGGCTGGCTCAAGGACGTCGGCTTCGGCCTTCGCCTGGGCCCGACCCGCGGCGGCGCCGACGAAGTCGTCCACCTCGACATCGCGTTCCCCCTCGACGGCGACCCGTCCATCGACGACGTGCAGATTTTGCTCGAATCGAAAGGCAGCTTCTGAACTGGTCACGCACCACTGTCAGGTGGCGCTGCTGCCTTTCGCCAGTTGTTGGGCGGCCTTGAGAGTATTGGCCATCAGCATGACGATGGTCATCGGCCCGACACCCCCTGGCACCGGCGTGATCGCTCCCGCGACCGCGGATGCCTCCTCGAAATCCACGTCGCCTGCCAGCCGCGTATGCGTTTCTCCGCTCTCGGTCACCTCGATGCGGTTGATGCCGACATCAATTACGGTGGCGCCCGGTTTGATCCAGTCGCGCTTGACCATGCCGGGCCGCCCGACGGCGGCTACGAGTATGTCGGCAGTGCGAGCCACAGCGGGCAGGTCGCGGGTTCTGCTGTGGCATATCGTGACGGTTGCGTTGGCCTTCAGGAGAAGGCTCGCCATCGGCTTGCCGACGATGTTCGAGCGCCCTATTACGACGGCGAACAGTCCCGAGAGATCCTTGCCGTGCTGATCCTCGATCATCAGCAGGCATCCGGCGGGCGTGCAGGGGACGAAGGCGTCGCCAGTATTGCCGGCTGTCAGCTTGCCGATGTTCTGGAAGTGAAAACCGTCGACGTCCTTGTGGGGTGCGATGCGCTGCGTAATCTGCTGCTCGTCGAGGTGATCGGGCAGCGGCAGCTGCACCAGAATGCCGTGGATTGCAGGATCGCTGTTCAGACTGTCGATGAGCGACAGGATCTCGTCCTGCGATGAACCGCCCGCGAGCGTGTGCTGCACGGAGTGGAAGCCGCAGGAGTCCGCCATCCTTGTTTTGTTCCTGACATATACCTGGCTGGCTGCGTCGACACCGACGAGAACCACGGCTAGACCGGGTTTTATGCTGTGATTGCGAAGAAGTGCGGCGGCGCCTGCAGTGATCGATGCTGCAAGTTCCGCCGCCTTCGCTTTGCCGTCGATGAGTGTCGCGCGTGTCACGTGGTTGATGGGGCTCGCTGTCGAGGCCGGACCGGCTGTCTGTAAAGATTCATATGCACTGCGTCGGCCGCAGATGCCCGGAAGCGCGCCATGGTAGCTGCGCAGTCCCGGCAGGTAAACCGCGCTGCATACTGTGGTATCCGGGTGGCTTGCATTTCCTGTTCAGACAATTTCGGCGCGATGCACCTCGCTGCTCGCGCTGGCGCGGTGAGCGACAGGGCAGCGGGTCGAGAAACCGTACAAGAGAATGAGCGGTGCGAGAGCGGCGACTAGGTGTTTGAGGGAATGGCCGCTGACGATGCCTCCCAGGCCGAAAATTCCGTGGTCGTAATGTTCAAACAGTTTCGATGTGGCATAGGCGACAACTACCCACCAGATAAAGGCCGTGCGATCGAACTGCGAACGGTACATAAAGAGGATGAGTGGAATCAGTATCAGAGGCAGAAACTGCACCAGCACATATGGACGCAAGTCCCCGCCGCCGCGTGTCTCCGAAACCGCCCAGTAGAGAACGGATGCGGCGCCCGCCGCCAGCAAGGCCAGCAATAACTTGCGGGCAGCCCGCTCTGAAATGTGTTCGCCGATGACGATCGTGAAAAGCCCCATGAAGGCCAAAGTCATCGGAAGCCGATCCCAGACCAGCGTGCGGTTGTCTGGCGCCAGGTGATACCAGGCAGAGCCGAAGCCGGTCAGCAATACGCCTGCGAAGAAGACGACGTACGCCGGGCGCAGGGCATTCGAAAAGCCGTGGCGGTTGCCTTTTTGCATGAACAGCAGGCCGGCCAAACCGACAAGAACAAACGGAACGTTCGATGCCACGTTCCAGAAGTTAGGTACGGAAAGAAAAGTCCGGGAGTCGGCGAACAGGTGATATCCAGGATCCTGCGGGATCGGCGGTATGAACATAATCGCGCCCGTCACTCCTGCAGCCACTATCAGAACGAAATACTTTCTCGCCCTTGCCTTGCGCCGGGCTATTACGTTCATGGCAGTTCCTGCTTCACGTTTCAGGGGGCCACCTCGGCCTCGCCCGTCCTGTTCGAGTCCAAGGTTTTCAGAGCAGCGCGTCGCAAAAACGCTGGCCGATGCCGCTGAGGCGATGCATCGGTTCGTTGGAAAAAACCAGTCGCAGATACCTGGAGGTGTTGCTGCTTCCCCAGTTGACCATCGGTGTCGCGGCGACGCGCCCCTTGTCCAGCAGACGACGCGAGGCGGTGGCGCCGTCCATGCCGAGGGGCGACATGTCAATCAGGAGCGACCATCCCCCGTGCGGCGGTATCGGCCTGAACTCGGAAAGCTCCTTCAACAGCAGATTGCGTCGTGCCTCGAGTTCGCGGGTGCAGGCGGCAATTCCATCGTCGGCAGTGTCGATCGCTGCGGCAACTGCCCCCATTGCAATGCCGGTCTGGCAAACCACGTTGCTGATGCTGATGCGCGCGACATCGGCGATGATGGCCGCAGGCCCTACAATCCACCCGACGCGCCAGCCGATCATGCGGTATTCCTTCGACGCCGATCCCACGGTAACGACTCGCCCCCTCATGCCGGTGAAGGATGCCGGATGCACGACGGTGCGGCGATCGAACAAAAAGCGCTCCATGGCCGAATCGTTTATCAGCCAGCAGTCCGCGCGCCGGCAGAACTCCACCAGCGCATGCCACTCGCCGTCGTCGAACACTGCGCCGCTCGGCATCGACGGGCTCATGAGCAGTGCAGCCTTGACCGGAGAGGGGTCCAGTTCACCAAGCGCTGTAAGGTCGAGCCGCCATCCTGCGGCGGAGGGAACAAGGGGCACGAATCGAGGCACGCCGCCAGCCACATACACCCGATTGATGAGGCCGACATAGGTGGGATCGGTCAACAGTACTTCGTCACCGGGCTCCAGTATCGCCAGCAACACATTGAGGATGCCGGACAGGCCTCCCGCGGCGATGACGCTTTCGGTTTTCCAGTCGTATTCCTGTCCGGCCTGTCGCGACACCAGGCGGGTAGCGGATTCCCTGATGGAGTTCAGCCCGATGAACGGCAGGTAGCTGTTTGCGTCGTCATCATCGACGGCGCGTTTCGTGAACGCGATGGCGTCGTCGGGCGGACGCATATCGGTGTCGAGATTCTCAAGCCGGAGCAAGGCAGGATCGGCAAGGCTGTCCGCGAGGCTGCCCATCTGTTCGACGCCGATCATACTGACCTTGCTTAGCCGTGATACTGACATCGTGTGACGGCGATCCTTTTTAGTCCGACGCGGCGCCTCAGGCCGATTCTACGCCAAGGAGGGACTGTGCTTCGAGGGTTACCATGCGATACTGCCGCGATGATTGTTGCCTGCAGATTCGTCCGCGTCGTAGCGTTATTCGCGTTGATGGTCGCATCGCTGGTGATAGCAGGCTGCCAGCAGCGTCCTGCATGGAATGGCTCGCTCGAGGAGCTGCTGCTATCACAGCCGCACCGCTTCGCCAAGATCATCGCCGACCCGACCAGGCACCGGGTCCAGATCATCTATACGCAGATTGACAGGGACGAGGACAACCGGCCGCAGTTCCGCTCATTTACGTATAGATCGGATGCTGACGAATATTTTTATCCGGCGAGCACCGTCAAGCTACCCGTGGCATTGCTGGCGCTTGAGAAAATCAACCGCCTCGACATCCCCGGGCTTGACCGCGATGCGACGATGCTGTCCGGCGCAGATGGCTACGGGCAGACCATCGCAACTGAAGACCTCACCGCACCGGACGGGCTGCCGTCGGTCGCCCATTACATTCGCAAAGTGCTGCTGGTAAGCGACAACGACGCGTTTAATCGCCTGTATGAGTTCGTCGGGCAGGCGGAGGTCAATGAGTCCCTTCGCGCAAAGGGCTTTGAGGGGCTGCGAATCGTGCACCGGCTCGATCTGGTCCTCGACCCCGAAAGCAACCGCCATACGAACCCTGTGCGCTTCGTCGAGGGCAACAATACGGTCTATGAACAGCCGGGCGCCTACAGTCCCCGAACCTATGCTGCGCCCGAAACGGAGATGCTTGGGCGTGCGGAGGTCGTCGACGGGCAGCTACTGGATCGGCCAAAGGATTTCGCGGAGAAGAACGCATTTCCACTACAGGAGCTGCATGACGTGCTCAAAGCGCTGCTGTTTCCCGAAAGCGTACCCGAGAAGCTGCGTTTCGGACTGACAGCCGCCGACTACCGGTTCGTCTATCGCGAGATGTCGGCGTACCCGGGCGAAAGCGGCATATCCGAATATGAGGATTCGGAGGCGTATCCGCAGGCGTTCGTGAAATACCTGATGTTCGACCGCAACGATGACGTTCCGGAAAACATTCGCATCTTCAATAAAATAGGCTCCGCATACGGATTTCTGACCGACGCTGCGTACATCGTCGATTTCGACGAGGGCATCGAGTTCATCCTTGCGGCGACCGTATATACGAATGCGAACGAAACGTTCAACGACGGCAATTACGAGTATGAGGAAACCGGCTTTCCATTCCTGAGAAACCTGGGGCAGGCAATTTACGAGGTCGAGCTGCAGCGACACAGGCCCAATGCCCCGGACCTGGGCCGCTTCGTGCTGCACTAGCGCGCCGCTTCGGCTGGCATCAGCGAATGGCTATACCCGCGAAGACGGCAAGCCAGAGCAGGACGAGAACGAGCCAGCTCAGCGCGAAGATCCTGAACCTCGTGAGGACGCGATTGGTCGTCAGATGAACGTAGCTGTGAGCATATCTCAGGATGACGTAAGCCCATGCCAGGAGCAATGGAAGTACGCCACTCTGTTGTGTAACGAACGCAATGATGACGACGACGTAGAACAGTACCGGAGCTTCGAAGAGATTCGAGAGGTGACGGGAATACACCCGCAGGTGGTCCGGCTCATCGCCGTTCCGATACAACCTGAAAAACTTCGGATCGACCTCGCCCTGCCTGACGGCGACGAAACGCAACCTCGCCAGGCGAAACAGGCAGAACGTCGTCAATAAGAACATGGCGAAGACGGGATAGAGAATGTTCACGAGTACGGACTCCCTGGTGACCGGTTCGCGCAAGAATAAACAACTTCGCGCCTCCGGACCTACAAGGTCGTGATCCTCCCCGTCGCGCTAGCAGCGGTGGGGTTTCACGTTAGAATGGCGAAAAGGCGTTTTGCGCCGGAATGACGCGGTATGTTGCCGGAAAAAATCATAAAAAATCTGCGCGGCGCCCTCGTTTTTGCCGCCCTGACCGTCAACACCATATTATGGGTCGTGCCGCTCATGCTGCTGGCTTTCCTGAAGCTGTCGATACCGGTAGCGGGCGTGAGGCGAGTACTGACGCGCTGGCTGATGGCGATGGGCGAAAACTGGGTCAGCGGCAACGCGATCATTCTCCGCTTGAACGGTTCGCCGAAGCTCGACGTGCGCGGGCTCGGGAACCTGAATCGTCACGGCTGGTATCTCGTCATTGTCAACCATCAGACCTGGTCGGACATACTGATCCTCCAGACGGTCTTCAACCGCCGCATCCCGTTTCTCAAGTTTTTCATCAAGCAGGAGCTGATCTGGTTCCCGCTGCTCGGCATTGCATGGTGGGCGCTGGACATGCCGTTCATGAAGCGTTACTCGAAATCCTATCTCGCAAGGCATCCGGAGAAGAAGGGGCATGACCTGAAAGCCACGCAGGAGGCGTGCAAAAGGTTCAGCACGACGCCGACTTCGGTCATCAATTTCGTTGAAGGTACCCGCTTCAGCGAGGAGAAAAAGGAAAAGCGCGGGTCGCCTTATACCAACCTGTTGCCACCCCGCGCGGGCGGGATCGCGCTGGCGCTTGGTTCGATGGGGAGAATGTTCGATGCCGTTCTCGATGTTACGATGGTGTATGCCGGCGGCGCCGTCACTTTCTGGGAGATGTGTTGCGGCGAGCTGCGGCCGGTGATCGTCGACGTGTTGCAGCGTCCGGTGGAGGAATGGCTCGTGCAGGGTGACTACTCGCATGACCGGGAGTATCGCGCCGCTTTCCACCGGTGGCTCACGGAGGTCTGGACGGAAAAGGATCGGCGGATCGACGAGTTGCGACGCCAGGCGGAGCCGGCGTGACAACGTGGGCTTCCGCGGTCACGGACCGGGGGTCGCGAGCGTTCGATGTCACGGGCGTTGGGACGTGGGTTCGCGTAAACTCTCACGATCCCCGTTCGTTTGAGGCATGCGTCATGTCCAATAATCGAAACTACGACACGGTGGCATTCGACGTCCGGGAGAACGCGACCATGCTGTTCTTCGCCCGGACGACGTCGACAGGCGACATTGACGACTACTTGCTGCTAATGCGCGCGACGGGCGAGGAGTACGACGGCTCGACCTATCTCGAGATCAATGAGCGGCAGTATGCGGGACATGACCTCATACGCGACGCCAGGCTCACCGGGAATGTCCTGACGCTCGCGTTACGCGAGCCCGCTGCCGCTTTGGATGGCGCCGATGAAATCGTCCTGACCTATGACGAGACCTCCGAGAACCGGGAGTGTGTGGAGAAAGGAGCGCTGCTGGTGCTCGGGGACAGACTCTGCGGCGGCAAAGCCTGAACGCGCTGATCGAGGTGATAGCGGCTCTCGCAGATCGCGGCGCCCCCGTATAAGCATGACGGAAAAGGTCTCAACCACGCGCGGACCGTGGAGGGTATACATACTGCGCTGCGGAGACGGCTCGCTCTATACTGGCATCGCCACCGACGTACGGCGCCGGATCCGGGAACACGAAGACGGCGCAAAAGGAGCCAGGTACCTGCGTGGTCGTGGCCCGTTTACACTCGTATTTCAAACCGAGATGAGTGACCGAAGCCTCGCCAGCCGGGCTGAACTGCGCATAAAGCGTCTAACGAAACACGCGAAGGAAGATCTGATCGCATCGAGGCGCGGCATGACCCGATTCCTGGGTGACTTGCTTGCCGCCGACATCTCAGCCAACGCTGGCTGCGGACAACCGATCGTCTCCGCTAGGGAAAAATTGCCACGGCCTCGCCGAACGGCAAAGCGTTCACGGTGACGGGGTGCCTGCCGTCGGCAGCGAACTCGTCGATCCAGCAAGCGGTAACGAGGACCTTGTCGACGATATCCGGGAACAATGCAACCTCGCCGAACGGCTTCGTGAAATCTTCGTAGTGCAAGGGGAAAACCACGTTGGCGCCGCTGCGGACTACGGTCTCGCTCCAGTAATCGCCAACGTATGACTTGCCGGCCGAGGCAAGTCCGGCCACCCCCAGCATCACCACGTCCGCACGTCCCTCCGGCAAGGCGCCTTCGATGAAGCCACCGCTTCCCTGGACCAGCGCAGTACCCTGTGGATGGCTTATGAGCACAGACCACGAGCCGCCCTCCCGCCAGTCACGGATGCGCGCCGGTTGTTCGAGCGGCTCGTTGATACTTCCCGGAAACGGGGGTTGGTCTCCGATGCCGATCGGTGCGTGCCGCGATTCGATCAGCGTGATCGTAAAGTTGCCGAACTGTCGTGTTTCCCCGCTCGCCAGTATCTGATACTGGTTCACTGGCACGTTGCCGCCTCGCGCTATGTTCGCGGTCGACTCCGAGCCGAGAATCACCGCTGATGTCCTGTTGGCGACATGCCCGATGTCCATTGCATGATCGAAGTGCGAATGGAGTGGAATGATTGCCGCCAGGCGATCAATGCGAAACTCGGCCAGCGCATAATTGATGGTGTCGACGTCGGAATATATGAGACGTTGGGAGAGAATGTCGAAAATCCCCGGACGCGAGAAGGTGCCGTCCGTGAGGATCTGCGTTTCCCCGTCGTCGAACAGCAGTGTCGTAATTCCGAGCCAGGTCACAGTAACCTGTTCCGCAGATTCGCTGGATGACTCCGCTACCGGCCAGGGGAGTTCGGCGACGTCGGAACGTTCCTGCCAGCGCCAGGCGACGAACGCGATCGCGGACACGACGAACAGCAGCAGCGAGATCGAGACGACCTGCAACCACAAGCGCACCTTTTTCACGGTCCTGCCGAACCTCCGCTCCTCGAGGCAGCCTGCGTCATTGACCCGCGACTATGCGCGCAAGGTGACCGGCAACCGGACCGAGGTAGTTTCCGAGCGCATATCCGATCAACGCCATCAGGATCGAAACCGGAACCAGGCTCGGGCGGTGGAAGGCGGCTACGATCGGCGCCGATGCGGCAGCACCGATGTTGGCAGCCGATGCGATTGCGGCGCTGCTCACGTCCACCCGGAAAATTTTCGCTCCGGCGACGCAAAAGGCGCCGTGTATCAGTATCCAGATGAACCCTCCGAGCAAAAATGCGGGCGCTTGTCCAAGCCCCTCGATCGATGCTCTCGCGCCCATTCCCGCGACGAAGACGTAGATCAATGCCGTGCCCAGGGCGGTGGCATTCGGCAGCCTGGAGACCCTGGTCGCGGAGAGGCTCAGCGAGATGGTCGTCAGCAGCAGGATGCGCCAGGTCGATTCGTTGAGGATGTTCTGCAAACCCGGGAGGTTGGCCTTCATCGCGGTAAACATCCAGGACGCCAGCAATGTCGATACCCAGGTCACGCCAATGGCGATCGCCGCCAGGTAAAGGTAATCCCGCATTTGCGGAACACGTTCCTCCTCCAGGTTGACCGCGGCGGCGGAGTCCATCATTTTCATCCGGCCTTCGGGAACCCGGGTCCACGCGTTGAACCTGTCGGCGATGTTCTTCGAGGCCAGCAGAATGGGAAGCCAGATAAGGTAAATGACGTTGTCCGTGATGACCGCCAGCCCGAATTGTTCGGGGGGAGTCTCGAGCATCTCGCTGACCGCCGCCATATTCCCGGTCCCGCCGATCCAGCTCCCGGCCAGAGCTCCAAAACCGGTCCAGGCGTCCGGGGCCAGCCAACGATGCACGATCGCGAAAGACACGACAGCGCCAACGACCACGCCTGCGGTACCCATCAGCATGACCAGCACACCCTTGCCCATCACCCGTATCGCGGCAGGCACATCGACCTTGATCAGCATGAGCACGATGAATGCGGGGAGCACAAAATCGCTGAGCCCCGCGTACACCGGGGAATCCTTGCTCGGGATGACGTCGAGATTGTTCAGGAAAACAGGAGTTGCGTATATGAACAGGAGCGGTGGAACGTAGTTGAACAACTTCCACTGCGTGACCTGATGCACGAAAAACCAGAATGCGGCAACCGCGCAAAGAACGGCGAGGACTCCCCCCGGAGAGCTGATCCAGATGTTTTCCATTTCTTCTGCCCGTGCCTAAGGACACCAGATCGGACGCATTATAAGGTAAGCAGGCACTCTGTACGGGATCAAAGGGCTACGGCGAACGGCGCTCTCAGGAGAAGCTTAGTTGCGCGCTGAAATCCTTGCGCGAGCTTTCGTCCGTCAGGAGTGCCGAGCGGACAGTCAGCCAGACGGCATCCCAGTCCTTGATCTTGCAGGGACCGAAGACAAACTTCGAGATATAGCTATCGAGGTCGCGCACGTGAATGACGTTTCTGCATTTCGGCGCCGCGAGCTGTACCGAGCCGGTAAACACAACCAGGTTTGCGACGAGAACGTCCGGAACGATATTCTGCAGCGCACGCGTGCGTCCGGCGTTCTGGATTGCAGGATTGAGGAATTTCTGCTGGTTTACGCCGTCAACATTCTTCCACTGCGGGTCCTCGTCACTGCCGAACACCGTACCATTGCAATGCTTGGCGCGGATGCAGAGGATTCCGCCTGAGGTAAGTATCGCGTAGTCGATGCGCGTGAGACCGCCGTAGGCCCCCGGCAGGATGACGTCTTCCAGCACGTCACGACTGCGTCGCCGCAGAGTGCGCCGCAGACGTCTCTTTCCTCTTCTTTCGCTGACGAACCTGGAGACCTTCGATGCCGATCCGCGAAACAACAGCACGAGCAGCAGAATGCAGGCAATCGTTATGATCGCCGCGGCGATCCCGAAATTCGACAGTCCGGTCGCCACGTCTGGGGCATTGGAACCGGTCGGCATGGCATCGCTCGCGGCACTCGTCGAAGCACTGACGAGCGCGCCCACCGAAGTGATGAGAGCGGTGCGGATGCGGCTAATCATTCGGCCAGACTAGGGTCATTCGACATGTGGCGCATCCTAGTCCGTCACGTTTTTAAATTCCACCAGTCCCTTGAGGCCCCTGCAGCTTTCTGTCAGGAAGATCCGGCGGGGTAGGCGAGCCAGTAATCATCGACTCTCGCCAGCCGGATGCGCGTGTCGTACGTTTCTTGCAGGTTCTCGACAGTCAGTACGCTCCCCTTGGGACCGTCGGCGACGATCACGCCCTTCCGGATCAGGATAACCCGCCCGATCTCCGGGGGTATTTCGTTCAGCAGGTGGGTAACAAGAACGATGCTGCGTCCCTTTGCCACAAGTTGACGGATTCTCGCGAGGTAATCGAAACTCGCAGTCAGGTCCAGGCCTGCCGTGGGCTCATCGAGTATCAGCGTTTCCGGCTCATGCACGAGCGCACGGCCCAGCAGGCAGCGTCGCTGCTGGCCGGTGGACATTCGTCGCAGTGGCGTGTCCGCCAGATCGGCGATGCCGAGATCGGCCATTATCTCCCGCGCTTTTGCCCGTTGCGCGCTCGTAATTCGACCGGCCAGGATGCCGTGGACTCCGACACTCGAAAGATAGCCTGACAGAACAACGTGCAGAGCAGTCGTTGTGTCGCGATAGTCCGCGTGAAGATCGTGCGAGACAATGCCGATGCGCGAGCGCAGGTCCCAGACATTCCAGCTGTTGCGGCCCAGAATCCGCACCCAGGATTCGTCCGCCGCAACCGGGTAGATCTCCCGGTTTATGATCTTGAGGAGCGTCGACTTTCCGCAACCGTTCGGTCCGAGAATGGCGACCTGCTCATTCTGGCCGATAGTCAGGTCGAATCGATGGAAAACCCGGTTTTCGCCGCGGTAGATCGTGGCGTTGCGGATATCGAGCAGCGGAACCTCGCCCGAAGCCGCTTGCAGGATGGCGCGTGATCCCATTAAAGCTCGGGTGTCAGCCGCGCCGGCTTCCAGTCCTTGTGCGCTTCATAAGCCGGCCGTGGATCGTCTCCGTGATCGTCACCAAGGCGGTCCGCAAGCCACTGGAACCACTCGAACGCATAAGGCTCGCCCATTTCCTCGCGCAATGTGGCAACCCACATCTCGAGCTTGCGCCACAGAACCACGGTGCTCGAGCCAACGAGATTATTTACGACCATGAATGGAACGATGCGCTGGTACGTCATCACGCCGATGTTTTCCATCGTCGTGCCGATCAGCATTGCGGATTTTTCCAGTTCCCCCGGCGCAGCGCGAATATCCGCAGCGGACATCCCATCCTGCATCTGCAGAATGGCGCGATAGGCATCCGCGAACCGGGGACTGCCAAAAAACCGCAAGAGTTCGATAGCGGCCATTTCGCGCCGTTGTTGCCTGAACTGGCGCGTTTGCAGCATCGCAAACAGCAAGCCTCCAATGACGATGATGACGCCGAGGATCTCCGCCATGTTCGCGATGAACGTTAAATCGGTCATGGATGAATACGTTCCTTGTTTCAGTTACAAAACGAATAGTACTCGATTGGCAGCGCGGCGCATCAGACCTGCTGGATCTTCCAGCGGCCGCGGCGAAAGACGAGGACCCCGAGAACCGTCAACACGGATTCGGAAATGACAATCGACCAGAAGACTCCGTTCGGGCCGAAGTCCAGCCCGGTCGCCAACGCGTAAGCGAGGGGGATCTGGATCATCCAGAAACAGACGAAGTTCAACAGGGACGGAGTCCGCGTGTCTCCGGCGCCATTCAAAGCCTGGATTATTATCATGCCGACCGCGTACATCGGATAGCCGAGACCCAGGATTCGCAGGCAGCTGGTGCCGTAGCGGAGGATTTCCGGATCGACGGAGAAGAAGCTGACGATGTACGGTGCGAAGATGATCAAGAGTACGCCGAGCACGAGCATGAACGTTGCATTGTAGCGGGCGGCCTGCCACACGGATTGAGAGGCCCGCTCCGGCTTCCGGGCTCCAAGGTTCTGCCCAACCAGCGTCGCGGCGGCGTTGCCGAGACCCCATGCCGGCAGCAGCGCAAATTCGATCAGCCGCAAGGCAATCGTGTAGGCAGCGACGGGTGCGCTGCCGTAAAGCGCGACGATTCGCATGATGGCGATCCAGCTTGCGGTTGCGATCAGAAACTGGCCGACGCCACCGATCGAGATCGAGACGAGGCGCCGGATAATGGCAAAGTCGAACGAAGCGTGCCGCAGGCTGAACCGCAGGCGCCCCTTTGCAGCGAACAGAACGAACCCAAGGTACAACACGCCGGTGCCGCGCCCGATCGTCGTTGCGACCGCCGCGCCCGTGACGCCCAGTTCCGGAAACGGTCCCAGCCCGAAAATGAGGCACGGATCGAGCACGATGTTGATCAGGTTGGCCAGCGTGAGCGAGCGCAGCGCCACCGGCGCGTCACCGGCGCCGCGAAATGCCGCATTCAGCAGAAACAGGTAAATGATGCTCGCCGAACCTCCGAGCAGCACCGCCGTATAACCGTGACCCTCCGCGATGACGCCTTCCCGTGCTCCCATGAGCGCGAGCAGCTCGCGCGCATAACTGGCACCAAACAGGCCGATGAACGTCGCCAGGATCGCCCCTATCCAGATCGCCTGCCCGGCCACGCGGGCGGCACCGTCGTTGTCTTTCGCCCCGATTCTTCGGGAGATCATGGCGGTGACGCCCATGCCGAAGCCAATGGCGACCGCATAGAGCACCGTTATCAACGCCTCGGTAATGCCCACGGCGGCAACCGCATTGGTGCCGAGGCGTGACACGAAGATGATGTCGACCAGCGCGAAGATGGCTTCCATAGCCATCTCGAGCATCATCGGGATCGCAAGGAGGCCGAGCGCGCGGCCGATCGGCCCGGTCGTGAAATCGACCTCGTTATCGCTCACGGCCTCGCGAACGAAATTTCGCACGCGCCTGCCGGCCGATATTGTTGGTGCCCCTAACTCGTCATTCATAGCGCCTGCTCGAAGCTCCGCCCCGACACAAACTCGTTCATGAGTAATGCGCGACCGGCCTGCCTGTGCCAGCTTCGTGGGTTTTGCTTTACACTCGTCAACTTTGCGGGGCGACGAGGATAGACGATGTGCAGGGAAACCGGCAGACGCGCGACGATAATTTTTGCGATGACCGGCCTGTTGAGCGTTCTTGCTGCCTGCGGTCAGGAGTCCAATGAGGGGCGGGATACGGATCCCGCGACACAGCAGAATGTGGACCGGATGTCCCGTGAACATGCCGACGATTCCGCAACGCCCAGTGCCGGGGCAGAGATCCCTCCGGAGCGTGCCGTGGTTGCAGAAACACTGCCTTACGCCGAAGTGGACGAGGAACTGGTCTATGGCCATTTCGTGTTTCCGTCCGACATGGTGGACCCGTTACCGGGCCTGATCGTCGTTCATGAATGGTGGGGTCTGAACGACGGCGTTCGGGCAATGGCGGACCGCATCGCTGCGGAGGGATACATCGTGCTTGCGGTGGATCTGTTCGGCGGGAAAACCGCGCAGTATCCGCCGGATGCACGCGAATTGATGCTTCACGCGCTGCAGCGGCCCGAATTCGCCGAAGCCAATCTGCGTCAGGCGTACGAGTTCATCAGAGACACCGGAGGGGCGCCGAGGATAGGATCGCTCGGCTGGTGCTTCGGAGGCGCCTGGTCGCTCAATACCGCGCTATTGTTTCCTGACGATCTCGATGCCGCCGTCGTCTACTACGGGCAGGTACCTTCTGACGAGGAAAGACTCGCGCCGTTGAATGTGCCGATACTCGGTTTGTTCGCCGAAAACGATCGCGGCATACCCGTGGAGTCCGTGCGGAGCTTCGAGCAGGCAATGGAGAATCTCGGCAAGGACTACGAGATCGAGATCTATCCGAACGTAGGTCATGCTTTCGCAAACCCGAGCGGAACGAACTACAACGCGGAGGTGGCAGCCCGGGCCTGGGAGCGCACGATCGGATTCCTGCGCGAGCATCTTTCCCTGGATTCGGATGACTGAGCCGCGACGTCAGCGCCCTGTCGACTCGCCCCGAGGCTCGGCGATTTCACAAACAAGAGTAACGTCCAGCGGCTGCGAGACGTAGACGGTTTTCTGCTCCTCGCCGTTGCTGCACCTCAAAGAAGCATGCGCGGAAAGCGCCGCGCTGATAGTCAGTTCGCGAGTCGTCAGCTTGCGAACCGTAACTTCCGGAGTCTCCGGCAGATTCCGGGCCGTTTCATCGTCTCCGTCCGCACTCGGCTCGGCCGCGTTGGAACCTTCTCGCGCGTCTTCGATCACACAGAAATCGCGCATTGCGAGCGGCGCGAGCTGGTTTGCAGGAATCTGCATCTCCAGTTGCTGGTCCGGGCTGTCAGCAAGCTGTGCTGCCGTTCGCAGCACCCTGCTGTCCGCCACGTTGAGGGACAGGGACTCGGGCTTCCATTCATCGCGGCAGCGGGCCTCCACGCGGATTACGTAATCCAGCGAGGGCAACTGGAACAGGTGTCTTTCCGGCGGCTGCGGTGCAACGCTCACGACTGGTGTTTCGGGGACGATCACCAGGGTGTGCAAGCCGCTGCTGTCCGCGCCGGCCATGGGCGCAGGAAGAGCAGACAGCAGGAACAGCATGAACCGCATTTTCATCCGGGCAAGGCTACGTTAAGACAATGAAAAAACAAGAGGACGCGGACATCTGCGATACGTTTAAATAGCGCCTCCCTGGTGCGCAGCAAGAGGGGCACGATGAGCAAGAGACAAACCCACGGAATGAGCGACACGCAAGTGAACGGATTAGTAGGCGTCACGTACAAGGTCGCGAGACGAATCGTAATCGCGATCGTCGGTTTCACCGTGCTGTTGCTCGGAGTCATCATGCTGGTCACGCCCGGCCCCGCCTTCCTGATGATCCCCGGCGGCCTCGCGATCCTCGGGCTGGAATTCGCCTGGGCCAGGCATTGGCTCAAGAAGGCCCGGCAAACGATCAGCAACCAGGCCGCAAAGTCTCGAAGTAATCGGGCCGAGAAGCATCGCCGGAATCACGATTCCCGTCTGGATCCTTAGCCTATCGGGGGCACGTTCACGGCAGCGATTCGTTTGCGCCCGTTATTCATGAACGCTCGAGGTTGGTGCCAAACGGAGTCTCGACCGGGGGGAGGGCCAGGGAAAAAGAAAGGAGCCGGGACAGCTAAAATCGACGTTCGTCTAGCGGACCGTTCCGACACGGAGCGGGCCCCGGCTCCCCAGATCAACGGCAAAAGGGGGAGTCTGCCGCCGGACCTTCCAGGTCCGTTCGCGCCGGTATCCGAACCGGCGTTTACCCGGGAGCCCGGAAGTCCAGACATTTCGGGGGAGAGTTGTCTGAACTCCTGGGTGGGCACCCGAATTCTTCGGTCGATGACCCGTTAAAGGTCGCCGGCCACTGACGTGGGCCCGATCAGCCGGATATCAAGGTCCAGCTTCATTGCCGACATCACGGCCTCTGCGGCAATCCGGGCCGCTTCGGCCTGCGCCTGCTCTATGCGTGCGCGGTTCAGCGTTTCAAGCTCCTGTGCGGAGGCTTCATCAGCCTGTCCGGCGTCTGCCGGCCCTTCGGCCATCACGGTCGCCGGGGCAAGGGCCAATCCGGCGACGATCAGCACCGCAACCAGGGCGGAGCCGTTTACCAGTTTCATCGTAGAATCCTTTCAAAATTCGGCGCCATCATTGACTGCCGAGCGCTGCGGATATTGCAGAACTCGTGCCAACTTAGAGTTATCAAAAAAATCAATTACTTACCGTAGTGATCACGTCTACGGAATTTCGTAATTCACGGAAAGTCGCGAATATTTTGACGGAATGCCGTGTATACTGCGTGGCATGGACACCAATGATTACGAATGGTTTTTTCGCAAAGCCCCGGTAATGGCATCGTTGATCGGTCGCGACGGTCATCACCTCGACGTCAACGATGCGTTCTGCAACCGGCTCGCTTACCCGCGCGAGGAGATGATCGGGAAGCGCCCCGCGGAGTTCGTGACGGAGGAAAGCGCCGAGCGCATCGAAAAAGAATTCATGCCGACGCTGCGGCGCACGGGACGATTGGAGAAAAAGCCGATCGCTTTCGTCTCGAGAACCGGAGAAGTGGTCAACTGCCTGACCAGTTCGGTAATGGAACACGATCTTGAGAACACCTTTGTTCGGATCATCGCCATCTATACCGAGCTCGCGGACCAGGCGCGGGCCGACTGGAAGTACCGTCAGCTTTATCGCTCCACGCCGGCGATGTTGCACACGGTGGATGCCGAGGGGCGCATCCTGACCGTTACGGACCACTGGTTGCAGAAGATGGGTTACGCCCGGGAGGAAGTGGTCGGACGTTCGATAGCGGATTTTTTCAGCCCCGCGGAGAGCGAGCGCTTCGCCGGCGGTCGTTTGAAGCAAATCATCAGCGCGGGTGAGTTCACAAATGAAGAACGGCAAGTTGTCACGCGGGGCGGAAAAATCATCGACCTCGTGCAGTCGGCAATCTCGGAACGCGACTCGAGTGGGCGGGTATACAGAATGCTGGTTGCGTCGAAGGACGTCACGGAACGTAACCGGGCCGAACGAGCTCTTCGCGGTGCGCTCGCGGAAAACGCCCGCCTGCGCGAGGAACTCGAACGCGAACGCGACTACCTGCGCGAAGAAGTGAACGTTGCGATGAACTTCGGCCGCATCGTCGGCAAGAGTCCTGCTCTCAAACACATGCTTGCGCAGGTCGAGGCCGTTGCGCAGACGCCGGCAAACGTGCTCATACTGGGGGAATCGGGCGTAGGCAAGGAACTCGTCGCGCGCGCGATTCATGCTCGAAGCCCGAGGTCCGAAGGGCCCCTCGTAAAGGTCAATTGCGCCTCCATACCGAAAGACCTGTTCGAGAGCGAGTTCTTCGGACACGTCAAAGGCGCTTTTACCGGTGCCCACCGGGATCGCGTGGGGCGTTTTCAACTTGCGGACGGCGGCACGATCTTCCTCGACGAAGTCGGGGAGATACCGCAGGACCTCCAGGGAAAACTGCTGCGCGTTCTGCAGGAGAGCGAGTTCGAGAGGGTCGGTGACGACATTACCCGCAGGGTCGACGTCCGGGTGATTGCCGCGACCAACCGCGATCTTGAGGAGCAGGTTGCGCAAGGCAAGTTCCGCGAAGACCTTTTCTATCGCCTCAGCGTTTTCCCCGTCGAAGTACCGCCATTGCGGCAGAGGCGCGAGGACGTGGTGCAGCTTGCACAGCATTTTCTGGATGTCACATGTAAGGACTTCGGCCGAAAACCGATGAAACTGAACCGTCGACAGGTCGAAGCTCTCCAGGAATACGACTGGCCGGGCAACGTGCGTGAGCTGAAGAACGTGATCGAACGGGCGGTCATCCTCTCCCAGGGTAACGTGCTGCGGCTCGACCTCTCATTGCCTGAGGCGGCAATCCGTATCGAACAGCCCGGAGAGAGCAGCCGGCAGGGCGTCGACGCCGTCCTGACGGAGAAGGAGCTTAAGGCACTGCAGAAGAAAAACCTGCTGGCCGCCCTGAAGCAGGCGAACTGGCGAGTATCCGGCAAGACCGGGGCCGCCGAACTGCTGGGGATCCGGCCCACCACCCTGAACGACCGGATTCGCGCGTTCGGCATCAAGAAACCTCACTAGGTGAGCACATTATTCATGAACCGCGCAGACGTATTCGGCGGAGGCTCGGTTGGGGGGAGGGCTTTTCAGGATCGTCGCAAAACATGGATGTTTTGCGCGAAGCCCCCATGGATGGGTTCACGGCGTTCCTGAAAAGCCCTCCCCCCAACCGAGCCTCTGCCTACCACGAACGTCAAAACGTTCATGAATAATCCACGCGCGGAAGGTTGCGACCAGACCTCAGCCGGTCGGGCTTCGGCGATTCACCGTTGTTCGCGCGTCCTTGGCTATAATCGCTGCAATGGCGAACCTGATAACACTGGCGCGACTCCTCCTGCTGATCGTCGTAGTGTTCATCGCCTATCAGCCCTATTCGTACTGGCACTTCGTCAATGTGGTACTGCTGATCCTGGTCTTCGTCAGCGACGGCATCGACGGCTATGTAGCGCGTAAGCGGGGCGAAACCAGCGTTTTCGGCGCCATGTTCGACATTGCCAGCGACCGGATGACCGAGCTGACCATCTGGATCGTACTGGTCGACCTCGACCTCGTGGCTGTCTGGGTTCCGCTGGTTTTTATCATTCGCGGCACGATTGTTGATACGATTCGTGCAAGCCAGGTGACCAGCGGGAAAAGCGCGCCATTCTCCATGCTGCAGACGCCGGCGGGCAAGTGGCTCGTTGCGGGCAAGTTCATGAGGGCGTTTTACGCAGCCCTCAAGGCGACGACTTTCTGCTGGCTTTTGCTGATACAGCCATTGCCGGTGTTGTGGCCGGAAATTTTTACCGACTGGATGGTTGTGCTTCGCGGGATCGGGACGGTGCTTGTATATGCTTCCGTGCTGACCTGCTTGATTCGCGGCTTTCCGGTGATATCGGAGTTCGCGTACCAGGAGAGGGACAGCTTCGCTCCGAAAAGAGTGAAATCGGAATGATTGATGCGGTTAGCAATTTTCGACGTGGACGGAACGCTTGTTTCCGGAAGGAGCACGGAAAAGAGGTTCATTGCCTGGTTGCTGCGCCGCGGTCACCTCGGTCCCCTTCAGTTACTGTCCGCCGCATGGTTCGTCGTGCGCTGGTTCCCGCAATTCGGCCGCCACGTCTTTCGCAAAAACAAGGCCTACCTTAACGGACTTCCCGTGATCCTCGTCGCGGATGAGGCGAGGCATTTCGTTGCTTCCGTGCCGGATTCCGAATGGATCGCGCCGGCCTGCGCCGAGCTGGAACGACATAAGGATTGCGGCGACAGGGTGCTGCTGCTCTCCGGTACATTGCAGCCGATCGTCGACTCTCTGTGCGATCGTTTCGGTGTCGATGGGGCGCTCGGCACCGAATGCCGGGTAGAGGAGGGGCGCTTCACCGCCTCGCCGCCGGTGCAGCACCCGTTCTACGACGAAAAAGCCGATATGCTCGCGTCAATATGCGAGACGTATCGCATTGCAGCGAGCGAAGTTTGTGCCTATGCTGACTCGCGTTTCGACTTGCCCTTCCTCAGCAAGGTAGGACACCCGGTTGCCGTCTGTCCTGATCGGAAGCTTGGGGAATGGGCCAGATCAAATAATTACCGGATACTGGAGCAGGCGGTACCTAAACCAGTAAAGCTATAACACTAAATTGATCAGGAGCGGGGTGTGCCTCGATCATCGAAGTTATTCCCATGGGCCATTGGTTCATGGAGGTCTATCCGCTGGGCACTGGTCCCCGCGATGCTCTGCTTGTCCCTGCCTGCCATGGCCGACGACGCCTTACCGACGGGCGTCAGGAACGTGCTGAACCACCGACAGCTAGCAGACGGGAACTTGAGCCTGTACGTGGAAAACCTTCGGACCGGCGAGCCCGTCGTGTCGTGGAACGCGAATGCGCCGAGAAACCCGGCTTCGGTCGCCAAGCTGCTCACAACTCTCGTGGCGCTGGAATCGCTCGGGCCTTCCTATACCTGGAAGACCGACATCTACTACGCCGGAGAGATACGGGACGGCACGCTCGACGGGGATCTGCTGATTAAAGGCTATGGCGATCCCTTTCTGACCACGGAACGCCTGTGGACGATGCTTCACGCAGTCAGGGATACGGGAGTCAGCCGGATCAACGGCAACCTGCTGCTCGACGACAGCTATTTCGACATCGGGGAATACGACCCGGCCGCCTTCGACAACGCGCCGCTTCGCGCATACAACGTCGCGCCGAATGCGCTGCTGATGAACTTCAAGGTAGTGCAGTACCGGTTCACGCCAGATGCCGGCGGCGGGAAGGTAAATGTGCGGCTGCATCCGGAGCTGGACAATCTGCAGGTGGTCAACCAGCTTTCCGTGCGTGACGGGCGTTGCGGCGGTTACCAGCGTGGCATCACGATCACGGCGAACGACGACGTCGACCAGATGATCTTCAGCGGGACCTTTCCAAGGGGATGCGTCTCGTACTCGATGTCACGCACGGCGCTCAATCACAACGATTTTGCTTACGGACTGGTCAAGTCCGTCTGGAGCGAAATGGGCGGCGAGCTGACCGGCGGCTGGAAAAACGTCACCACGCCGGAAGAGCTGGAGCCGGTGCTGTCGTTCCAGTCTCCGACGCTGGCCGAAATCATCACGATGGTGAACAAGTACAGCAATAACGTGATGGCGCACCAGTTACTCTTCACGCTCGCGGCGGAAGAGTTCGGAGCTCCGGGAACCGAGGAGAACGGTCGCCTCGTCGTGCGGCAGTGGCTCGAGGAAAGAGGCTTCGATTTCGAGAATCTCAGGTACGACAATGGTGCCGGACTTTCCCGCGACGCGCGTATCACTGCCCGGCACCTGGCCAATCTCCTGCGTTACGCGTATCAAAGCCGCTACATGCCCGAGTTCATGTCTTCAATGTCGTTGCCCGGGCTGGACGGCACATTATCCGACCGTTTCCGTGACGATGCCTTGACCGGCATGGCGCACATCAAGACCGGCTCGCTGGACGACGTGACCGCCATCGCTGGATACCTGCAGGCTCGCTCCGGAGAACGCTACATAGTCGTCTCCCTGCACAACGACGAAGCTGTGCATCGGGGGCCGGGCCAAGAAGTTCAGGAAGCGCTGCTGCGCTGGGTTTTTGAGAAGTAGCGCCTGCCCGGTACTCGATAGGAGACCTGGATCACACAAGGAGACGACACCCCCTGTAGTAGACTCGCCGCAGGAGATCGAATGATGCGTCTCACAGCAGGGCTGCTCCTTTTCATTGCGATACCGTCGGCCGCGATAGCGGAAACGGCGTTTGTCACCGATCAACTTCGCCTCGGATTGCACCGTGCGGAGGATACCAGCGATCGTTCTTTTCGTACCCTGCAAAGCGGCCAGGAAGTCGAGATCCTGTCGCAGACGAGAAACTATGCGCAAGTCCGGCTGCCGGACGGTACCGTCGGCTACGTAAAGGTAGCCTATCTCGTCACCGAGAAGCCTGCGGCATTAATCGTCGCGGAAACGCAGGCAGAGGTCGAACGGCTGCAACAGGAACTCGAAAAGACGAAAGCACAATTCGCCGGTCCGGCCGCCACCATAGGAGCGTTCGAGCAACAGGCTGCCGAGCAACAGGCTGCACTCGACGAAGGCGCCCGCCGTATGGCGGAACTCGAAGCGCAGAACGAGGACTACGCGAGCCGCCAGCAGCAGTACCGACACACGCTGCCAGTATCGTGGGTGATGGGCGCCACCGGTGTATGTCTGGTCGCCGGATTTTTTGCCGGCCTCTGGTGGCTCGACTATCGCAGCCGCAAACGACACGGCGGATTTCGAATTTATTAGGCGTCTCTCGGACCCGCGTCATTCATGAATACGGAGGCTGGTCGCGTTCATGAATGATGCGAGCGGAGAGACCGGCAAGCCGCGTAGACGTTTTGCCTAGCGCTGGTTCGCCATCATCCGCAAGGACGAATCCTTTTCGGTACAATGCATGGCCGCCAAGCGGCGGATGTTTTCCACTTCCTGCATGATGAGCCTTGCACGATCGATCAGCTGATGTCCGGCCGCGGTCAGGCCGTCCAGGCTTTTGCCCTTGCGAATGAAAAGCTGCAATCCCAGCTCTTCTTCGAGTAGCTTGAGCTGCTTGCTGACCCCGGGCTGCGAGGTATAAAGCCGATCCGCGGCCGCCGTGATATTCAGCCCGTTATCGACGATGGCAAGAAAATATTTGAGTTGTTGTAATTTCATCTACCCAAGACGCTCTTGTTGCCGACAGACAGTAGACCAGCGTTAGATGAGTTCGTTTCACGATTTCGACGCGGTGCGCTTATAACTTTGTGTTATGAGAACAGCCCCAAGGCCTTGTGCGGTCAAGGTATGACAGGACCCGATATGAGATAATATTCTGCCTCCCAAAAGTACCCCGGCCTTAGGGGCGCTCACCTCCGGCTCTGCTGCGGCCTGTTGGATGGTGCCTCGTGGCTGAAAAACAACGCTAATAGGTAACAAAAATGATCTACGACAGTATCCTCGACACCATCGGTCGCACTCCGGTTATCCGGCTGAACCGCCTCGCACCGACAGGGATCGACATGTACGTCAAGGTTGAGTCCTTCAACCCGATGGCGTCAGTGAAAGACCGGCTGGCGTTCGCAATTATCAACGACGCGGAACAGAAAGGCCTGTTGTCGCCGGGCCAGACGGTTGTCGAAGCGACCTCTGGAAACACCGGCATTGCGCTGGCGATGGTGTGCGCGGCAAAAGGCTATCCTTTCGTCGCGACTATGGCAGAGTCGTTCTCCGTAGAGAGACGCAAGATCATGCGAGGTCTCGGCGCCAAGGTCATTCTCACGCCGGCTGCCGAGCGCGGGACCGGCATGGTGCGGCGCGCGGAAGAGCTTGCGAAGAAGTACGGCTGGTTTCTTGCCCGACAGTTCGAAAACCCGGCCAACCCGGAATATCACCGCCACACGACGGGCCCGGAGATACTGCAGGATTTCGCCGGGAGGAGGCTGGATTACTGGGTGACGGGCTATGGGACGGGCGGCACCATGACCGGGGCCGGAGAAGTGATCAAGGTCGCCCGCCCGGGAGTCGCGATTGTGGCGACCGAGCCCGCTGGCGCTTCGCTGCTGGCCGGCAAGGAGTGGAAGCCGCACAAGATCCAGGGCTGGACTCCTGATTTCATTCCCGCAGTCCTCAATCGGGACATTTACGACGATCTCATCCCGGTCACCGACGAGCGCGCGATCGAGGTATCGCGGCGCCTTGCCGCCGAGGAAGGAATCTTCGCAGGTATCTCATCGGGGGCAACGCTGGCCGCAGCGCTCGAGGTGGCAGCCCGGGCGACGAAGGGCTCCGTTATTCTTGCAATGCTCCCGGATACCGGGGAACGCTACCTGAGCACGCCCCTGTTCGAGGGCGTCAACGAAGGCTCGGATGACGAATGGCTGAAGAGTCTCTCATAATGGTTTGAAGGCAAAGGATAATCCGTTGCCGGGTGGCGATGCCTGAGACGCCAATCACAGCCGCTCGACCCGAGTGATGGCAAGGTTAAGGATCTTTTAGGGCGTCATGTCCCCGCGGCCCCGTCTGGAAGCAATGGTCCTCTATGCCAGTGCACCTGCAAAATGTCCTGTCCACCGGGACCAACTTCGCCGTCGCCGGCGGCCTGCTGCACGCCCTGGTGCCGCAAGCGCAGTACTTCTGCTTCTACGATCCGGCCCGGACCTGCCTCTGGAGCAGCACCGGGACCGACGACTTCGAGGTCGATAACGAATTGGCGGTAGTGCCGCCGGAATCATTTGCAGCTCCGACCTCCGACCCTGACCAGGCCGTGCTTCGACGTACGCTGTCTTCAGGTCGCACCGCCCTCCTGCTGTTTACCCCCGGGGCGGGCGGTAAGCATAGCGGCGTGCTGGTCGTCGTATTCGCCCCGGATGAGCGAGCAAAAGTCACCCTCGAAGCGCAGCAACTCAGGAGCCTCCTGCTGCCTGCCGCACAGATCCTGGGCGAGGGCCTGCGCCTGGAGCGCAAGGCACAGGCCGAACAGAATCGCGCCCACGAAGCGGAGCAGGAGCTGAAGCTCGTCTACCAGGTCGATGAAAAGATTCATGGCACATCGAGGAGCCATGCGAGCCTGGCGGAGCTCGTCGGGCAAAGCGGCCGCTTCCTCAACATCGCCTACAGTGTGCTGCTGCTCCCGTCAAAAAGAATTCGTATCAGTGCAACACATTCAAGCTGGAAAGACGTAAACCGGAAGGTTCTGGACAAGTACCTGTTAGGGACGTTGTTTCCCAGGATGGAAGGACAGACGACCCCGGTCATTTTCGAAGTTCCGGCAGTGCCCGGGTCGACCAGCGTCGCAGACCGCGGATACCAGACGATGGTCTGTCCCGTGATCGACCGGATGGGCAACGTCGAGGGAATCCTGGCGCAGCTCGGACGGGTCAACCAGGAGCCGTTTCGCCTTTCTCACGCGCGTTTCATGTCGCACATCGTGCGCAAGGCAGAGTACGTCATCGAACAGTCGTTCGATGCAATGACGGGTCTTACCAACCGCAGCGGGTTCGAGGCGCAGCTCGCCGAATCGATGCAGGCGCTGGCAGGCGATGATGATGCTCACCAGATCATCTACTTCGACCTCGACAACCTCCAGCTCGTCAACGATACCTTCGGCCATGAGGCGGGCGATGAGGTAATCACCCGTTTTGCGCAGATACTGGAGGAACACCTGCCCAAGAACGCCGTAGCCACCCGGCTGACCGGCGACGATTTCGCAATTCTCCTTACGCACAGCGCGCTGGACGATGCGCTGTCCCTGACCAACGCCATCCGCGAGGGCAGCAAATCGCTACGTTACCTGGAAGGGGACAAGTCGCTGCAAGTAACGGTAAGCATCGGCATTGCCGCATTCGACCGGGAGACCGCGGAAGGAGACGCGCTGACGGCTTCACGCATCGCCTGCGATTCCGCCAAGGATCACGGACGCGACAGGGTGGAAGTCTACGATCAGGATGATCAGAGCATCGTACGCCGTTATGATGATATGCATCTGGTGTCCGAAATACAGAAGTTGCTGGACGGCGATGGTTTCGAGTTACTGGCACAGCCGATCGTGGCCTTGAGGAAGGGACGGCGATCAGCCCGGCACGAGATCCTGCTGCGAATGAAGGACAGCGACGGCAACATGATTTCCTCAAAGTCGTTTTTTTCCGCTGCGGAGCGCTACCAGTTGATGCCGCAGATCGACCGGTGGGTCGTATCGGCGACGCTGAAAAAGCTCGCGCGGCATGCGGCGCAGCTCCGGGAATCAAATGCGAGCTTCGCGATCAATCTTTCCGGCCAGTCGCTCGGCGACGATATGATCCTGAACTTCGTCTCGCGGGAAATCGACGCGAGCGGTCTGCCGGCAGAGTTGCTCTGCTTCGAGGTCACCGAATCCGCTGCCGTATCGAATCACAGCAAGGCGCGGGCCTTCATTGATGCTCTGCGACAGCGTGGGTGCCGATTCTCGCTGGACGATTTCGGAGCGGGCCTGAGTTCCTTTGCTTACCTGAAAACGTTCCAGGTCGATACTCTCAAAATCGACGGTGGGTTCATAAAGGACATCACGCAAAACCGCATTTCGGAATCGATGGTGGCGGCAATTACCCAGGTCGCCAAGGTGATGCGCCTGGAAACGGTCGCCGAGTACGTGGAGAACGAACAAATACGCGATTTCGTGGCCGAACTCGGCGTGGATTATGCGCAGGGGCATGCCGTGGGCAAACCGGCGCCGCTCGACGGCGTGCTGCAGGATCTGGTCAGCCGGGCCGGCAAGAAGCGCAAGGCGTTGAAAACCGCAAGCTGAAAGTCTCTCCTATGAGAAATGCGGGCTAGACTTCGCCGGGTGAACAGCGCGGCCGGCAAGGAGTTGCATAAGACGATCCGGGATCTTCCCGAACCGTTGCGCGAGCCGCTCAACTTGTGGCTGGGCCGGTTCCTGGAATGCCACGCGGCCGGCCTCGAGTGGTTCACCGACGATCCCGGCAACAGGTTCAACCTGGTGAGGCTCGTCGCATGCAGCGAGTTCGCGGGTTCTACCATCATCCGGAACTGGGAATGGTTCGCGCAGGCAGCGCTCGACGGGCGGCTCGCCAAGCCTCCCGACACGACCTTGCGCCTGGTGACCAGCGAAGATCCAGGCCCGGACGCGATCAAGCGGCGCCTGCGCGAGTTCCGCAACCGAAAGCTGCTGCACATCCTGTGGCGTGACCTTGCCTCTGCTGCCAGCGTGGCCGAAACCCTGGCGTCCCTTTCGGAACTCGCAGACAACCTGATCATCGCTGCGACCGGATATGCGGAGAAGGAATTGACGGGCCGTTTCGGAAGGCCGCGGGACGACCGAGGCGGCGAGCTGCGAATAGCAGTGCTTGCGATGGGCAAGCTCGGCGGACGGGAACTCAACTTTTCATCGGATGTCGACCTGATATTCCTGTTTCCAGGCGACGGAGATACGGACGGCGAACGCAAGCTCTCCGCGCAGGAGTTCTTCACGCGATTGTCGCGCCGGATTGTCGGGCTGCTGGACGAGGTCACTCTCGATGGCTTCGTATACCGGGTAGATACGCGCTTGCGTCCGTTCGGCGACAGCGGTTCGCCGGTCGTCAGCTTCGGCGCGCTCGAGTCGTACCTGCTGCGCCATGGGCGAGGCTGGGAACGTTATGCGTACGTAAAGGCGCGCGTGCTGCGCACACATGAGGATATGAGTGCTGCCGATGAACTCGTGATCCAGACGATAAAACCTTTCGTGTTCAGGCAGTACCTGGACTACGGCGTGTTTGAGTCACTGCGCGAAATGAAGTCACTCATTACAGCAGAGGCGAGGAAACGCGATCTTGCTCAGAACATCAAGCTCGGGCGCGGCGGCATCAGGGAAGTCGAGTTCATCGTGCAGTCGCTGCAGCTCGTGCGCGGCGGCAGCGATCGGAAACTCAAGACGCCGGAGCTTCGATCGGCGCTCGAACACCTGAGTCGAACAGGCGGGCTCTCCGCCGCGGAGGCGGAGGATCTTCTGAGTGCATACGACTTCCTGAGGCGCCTGGAGAATGCCATCCAGGCGATCAGGGACCAGCAGCAACACGACCTTCCGCTGAATACGACGGACCGGTCGCGCCTGAGCCTCGCGCTTGGTTACCCGGACTGGACGGGCCTCATAGCCGACCTGGAAGACCACCGGCGGACCGTCAGCTCCCAGTTTGCTGCCGTTGCTTTCCGGGGCAGCAACGCGGCAAAGCCGGACCTCGCGGATCCTGTGCCGGCGCTGTGGGCAGCAGGCGCCGGCAAGGAAGAATGGTCGGACACCCTGGCTAAACTGGGTTACGTGGACAGCGCCGCGCTCGCCGACGCACTGGTCGCGTTCGCGCGGAGTTCGAGCGTGGGTCAGATCGGCAGGACCGGTAGCAGCCGGCTGCGCCGTTTCATACCTGCCCTGCTCAAGACGCTCAAGGAAAGGCAACAGCCGGCGGAAGTCCTCCAAAGGGTGCTCGGCATCGTCGAACACATACTGCGGCGCAGCGCGTACGTCGCCCTGCTCAACGAGAATCCCGTCGTGCTGGAACGGTTGGTGAGCCTTTGCGCAACCAGTGCGTGGCTGGCCGAGGAAATCGGTCGCTATCCGATCCTCCTTGACGAGCTTCTTGATCGTCGTGTCTACAGCACGCCGTTGACCCGGGAGGACATGCTCGCCGACCTGGAACAGCGCGGCGGTGGCCTGGAGGCAAACGACAGCGAGCAGCAGATCGAGATGCTGGCCCGGTTTCAGCGGGCGACGTTGTTTCGCATAGCCGTCGCGGACGTTACCGGGAACCTGCCGATCATGCAGGTCAGCGACCGTTTGACCGAGCTTGCCGAGATCGTCGTGAACATGGCGCTGGTCGTCGCCTGGCGGGACCTGACGGAACAACACGGCCGTCCTTGTGCGAGCACGGACGCGGGCCGGCGCAGCGCGGGCTTCGGCGTCATCGCGTACGGGAAATTCGGGGGCATGGAACTGTCGTACCGCTCGGACCTCGACCTTGTGTTCCTGCACGACGGCCGCGGCACCGAGCAGATGACCGATGGCGCGAAGCCCCTGGACAACAGTATGTTTTTTGCGCGGCTGGTGCGCAGGATCGTCCACTTCCTTACGACGCAGACGAGGTCGGGAGCGCTCTACCAGGTCGACACTCGCCTGCGTCCGAGCGGACGCGCCGGCCTGCTGGTCACCAGCATCGAGGCCTTCGAACGGTACCAGGACGAAAATGCATGGACCTGGGAGCACCAGGCGTTGCTGCGCAGCCGACCGGTCGCCGGGGACGCGACTGTGGTGCGCGAGTTCGAGCGCGTCCGGGCCGAAACTCTCAGATCCCGTGTGCGCCGGGATCGCCTGCTCGATGACGTGAGGCGGATGCGCGCGAAGATGAGGGATCAGCTGGACAAGAGCGATGCGGAACGTTTCGACCTCAAGCAGGGAGAGGGCGGCATAGGGGACATAGAATTTCTGGTGCAGTATCTGGTGCTCAACAACGCCGACCGGCATCCGGCAGTCATCCACTACCCGGACAACATTCGGCAGCTCGGCACACTTGCCGCGGCCGGTTGCCTTGGGGAGACCGAAGTAGCCCGGCTGCAGGACATATACAAGAGTTACCGGTTGCGGCTGCATCGCCTGGCGCTGGACGAAAGACCCCTGTTTGCGGGTTACGGCGAATTTGCGGCCGAGCGCGAGTTTGTGCAGTCGCTCTGGGAACGGATCATGGACTGAGCGTGGCGCCGGGTTCGCGGCCGGGTTTCTGCGATTGCTATAATGCGGCGCATTTCCAGGATACGAACGGTGACATCGGTGGCGACAAAAGCCGGTACGATCGAGCAGAATCTGATTCCCGCGAACGCGCAACACAGGTACGAGGTCAGGAACTCGGACCTGCCGTTGTCATGCCCGATGCCCGGGATGTACCTGTGGAACTCGCATCCGAAGGTCTACCTGCCCATTGAGGCAACCGGGGAGGCCAAATGCCCGTACTGCGGCGCCGAATATTATCTTCGGAACGCTGCCCAGTGACGTATTCCGGTGCGCTGAAGCCAGGCGCTGACGGGAAACCGCCATGTTCATTGTGACGGGTGGAGCCGGGTTTATCGGCAGCAACCTCGTCCGGCGCCTGATCGATGAGACCGGTGACGACGTCGTCGTGGTCGACGATCTCACGGACGGGCGCAAATTCGACAATATTGCCGACCTGCCGATCGCGGACTACGTCGACAAGGAGGAGTTCCTGGGGAATTTGGACTCGCTTGTATCGAGCGGCGTGCATTCCGTGTTTCATCAGGGAGCCTGTTCCACCACGACCGAGTGGGACGGTCGCTACATGATGCAGAACAATTTCGAGTACTCGAAAAAGCTGCTGCACCATTGCGTGGCGCGAGGGATCGCCTTCATTTATGCATCGTCGGCGGCAGTGTACGGGAGTTCAACAAAGTTCACCGAAGACCCGGTCAACGAAGCGCCACTCAATGTGTACGGCTATTCCAAGCTGCAATTCGACCGTTACGTCCGACGGCTGGCGCCCGAGCCCCAGGCGCAGGTCGTGGGGCTCCGCTATTTCAACGTTTATGGGCCGGGGGAACAGCACAAGGGGCCAATGGCCAGCGTGGCGTTCCACTTCAACCGGCAGCTCCTCGCTGACGGCGAGATTCGCCTCTTCGAAGGTTCGGACGGATTCGCCGATGGCGAGCAGCGCCGCGATTTCGTATACGTCGACGACGTGTGTGCGGTCAACCTGTGGTTCCTTAAGCATAGCGACGTCTCGGGCGTGTTCAATGTCGGCACCGGAAGGTCGCAGACCTTCAACGATGTTGCGAAAGCCGTGATCGACTGGCACGGCCACGGGCGCGTTCGCTACGTTCCATTCCCGGAGCAGCTGGCCGGCGCATACCAGAGCTTTACGGAAGCAGACCTGTCGCTGCTCCGCAAAGTCGGTTGTGACCTCGGGTTCCGCGACGCCCGGACCGGCGTCCGCGCGTATCTCGATCGCCTCGCCACGTAGCCGATCCCGGGGTTATGAACCCTGCTATTCTGATCGTCGGCCCGTCCTGGGTAGGCGACATGGTCATGGCACAGTCGTTGTTCAGATTGCTGCATGAGCGCATGCCTCACGCATCGCTGGACGTTCTGGCGCCCGCCTGGTCGCTGCCGATCATCGCGCGCATGCCGGAGGTCAGGAAGGGTGTGGTGTCGCCCGCCGGCCACGGCGAAGTCGGGCTGTGGCGGCGCTGGAAGGTCGCGCAGGCGGTTCGCAGGGAGAAGTACGATCAGGCAATCGTGTTGCCGCGCTCGCTGAAGGCTGCGCTGATCCCATGGTTTGCCGGCATACCTCGCCGCACCGGGTTCCGCGGCGAAATGCGTTTCCATCTGATCAATGACAGGTATGATTTCGACGAACGCAAACTGAACCAGACCGTAAAGCGCTTCCTGGCGCTCGCGCTAAGGCCGGAGGAGACACTTCCGCCAGTGCCTCAACCCCGACTGCTGGTTTCGCCGACGCACCAGCGTGAGGTGATCGAGCGCCTGCAGCTGGCGACAAACAGGCCAGTCATCGCGATGATGCCGGGCGCGGAGTACGGCCCGGCGAAATGCTGGCCGATCGAGTACTACAGGGCGCTGGCCGGGATGCTGCAGAAGGAGGGCCATTCGGTCTGGGTGTTCGGTTCGGCGAGGGATCGCGCGGCGGGAGAAGAAATCGCCCGTGGCACCGGCGCGGTCTGTCTCTGCGGCCGGACGGAACTCGAGGATGTAGTCGACCTTCTCGGCGTTTGCCAACAGGCTGTGAGCAACGACTCCGGGCTGATGCACGTCGCAGCAGCGGTGGGAACGAGAGTCATTGCGCTCTACGGGTCGACCAGCCCCGCCTTCACGCCGCCGCTGACCGACAATTGCTTCATTCACTATCTGGGCATCGAATGCAGCCCCTGCTTTCAGCGCGAGTGCCCCCTGGGCCACTTCCGCTGCCTTACAGACATCCGGCCCGAGGCCGTGCTGGAAACTCTGCGCGAGCGTGCCCGCGTTAATTAGCGCGATCGAGCGGGGGATCTGCGGCGAAACAGGGTCAAAACGCCGAAAACACGAAAACACGAAAATCCGCGACCGGAATTGCATACCTATTTGCGGGACAGGGCAGTGGCTGATCGATTGCCGAAAATCGCGTCGATTTTCTCGTTCACCCAGGCCAGCCGCAGCAGGCCCATCGCATGCGGGTCCCGCACCCGCTGCCCCCAGCGCACCTCGTCGGGTGACTTGTCGAGGAACTTCTGCACAGCGTCGGGATAGGCATTCACCGTGAACTCGCGGCTGAAGTAAGGTCCGGTCCGCTCCGGGTTGGAGGTTGCGTACAGCCCGATCACCGGAGTTCGCACTGTGGTCGCCATGTGCGCAGGACCGGAGTCCGGACATACGAGGGCTGCGGCAACGTCCAGGATCGCGAGAAGCTGCTTAAGGCTCGTCTTGCCGATCAGGTTCACGAGCCCCGGATCGCAAAGCCCGCGGATGATGTTGCCGTATTCCATTTCAGTCGCGGACGCTCCGCCGGTGAGTATCACGCGGCAATTGAACCTGTTCCTGGCGTGGTTTGCCGCCGCGGCGTAACTCTCCGCGCTCCAGTTGCGAAAGTTGCGGGTACGTTCGCTGCTGCACGGGCTGATAACGAGAATAGGCCGGTCAGGGGACTGGAATTGCGCGGCGAAGTCCCGATGGGAGGGCGACAGCGGGATGTCCCAGCGCAACTCGCGACGTGGCACTCCTATGTGGCGCGCAAACTCCAGCATCGCATCCTGCACGTGCTGCCGCCCCGTCGCCGCGATGCGGTGGTTCGTGAACAGCCACTGGAAATCCCTGGCTCGCGAGAAGTCGTACCCCAGCCGCACGCGTGTTTTCACCAGCCGGCAAATTACGTTTGCGCGCATGGATGGATGCATGCACAGCGCGACGTCGAAACGTTCGCCGTTCAACTGCGACCTGACATCCGCGTAAGCACGGCTGCCTCGCGATTTGTCGAAAATGATAAACTTGATGCCGGGGATATCGGACATCAATGCCGCTTCCGTTTTGCCGATGATCCACGTCAGCCGCGTTTCCGGCCATGCGTCCTGAATCGCCCTGACAACGGCCAGCGCGTGACAGGTATCGCCTATCGCCGAAAGACGTATGACGCAAATGCTTTCCGGCGGCGATTTCTGGAGCATTATGGATCAGGCAAATGAAGACAGGCCGCGTCCGGCCGAGACGTTGGTGAACACCGAAACCGGCGCCATCCTATACGATCGGGCAGTCATCAACCATATTTCCGACGCGAGCTTCCACCCCGAAGGCTGGCAACTTGCGCGGCCCGTAACGGGATCTCTGCGATCCGCCGGACGCGGCAATACGTTGATCGTCGGTAATGGCGAGGTGGAGTTCGTCTTGCGGCACTACAGGCGCGGCGGACTGCCCGGCCGGCTCAACCGAGACCTCTACCTGTGGCTTGGCAACGAGCGGACCCGCTCGTTTCGCGAATGGCGCCTGCTTGCAACGCTGACCGCGATGGAGCTACCGGTGCCGCGCCCCGCTGCCGCGCGCTATCGTCGCGTCGCCGGATTCTTTTATACCGCCGATCTGCTGACTGTTCGGCAAGCCGGCATCCGTGCCTTGTCCGATCGGCTGATGGAACGCACTGCCGGCGACGGTTTCTGGCGCGCGCTCGGCTCAGGTATTCGCCGCTTTCACGAAGCGGGCGTCTGTCATGCCGACCTCAATGCGTACAATGTCCAGGTTGATGCGAACGATCGTATCGTCCTGCTCGACTTTGATCGTGGACGGCTGTTGCCGCCCGGCGCCTGGCAGCAGCGAAATCTTGCGCGGCTCTACCGTAGCCTCAGGAAGGTCAGAAGCCTGGAGCCGCGCATCGTCTTTTTGGAAGCGAACTGGCAACAGCTCATGCAGGGCTACTCGAGCGCCGCGATGTCCGCGTAAGCATCGGGCAAGGGCGGAGGGCGATTCTTGAATTTACGATGCACCCAGTAGTACTGCTCCGGACACAGCCGGACCTGCCGCTCCAGTATCTCGAGGTATTTTTTCGTGTCCTCGACCGGGTCTTCGCCTGGAAGGCCTTCAATTGGCGGCAGGATCGAGAGTACGTAGCCTCCTTCGGGCAATCGCCGCGGGAAAAAAGGTATTGCGACCGCTCTCCCGAGTCTCGCGAGCGTGCCGGTTGCGGTGTTCGTCATGGACGGCACGCCGAAAAACGGTAGCAGCGCGGATTGCTTGCGGTCGTAGCTCTGGTCCGGCGCATACCAGACCGGCGTGCCTTCCCGGAGACTACGCACCATGCTCTTGATGTCGTTCTTTTCTATGGTGCTGCGCGCCGATCTTTCCCGGTTCGTTCGGAGGATCTCGGTCATGAACTCGTTGCGATTCTTCCGATAAACCGCGTCGAACGGCGGGCAGTTCAGGCTCAGCACCCGTCCGCTGATTTCAAGCGTCGTGAAGTGGGCACTCAGCAGTATGACCCCGTTGCCGCGATCGGTGGCGTTCCTGATGTGTTCGGCGCCCTCGATCCGGGTCATCGCCAGGAGCTTGCGGTCGGAGGCCCAGCGTCCGAGCGCCAGCTCGATCAGGGACATGCCCAGCGCCTCGAAATGGGCCAGTGCCAGGGCGTCGCGCTCCGACGCCGACAACTCCGGAAAGCAGAGTTCGATGTTGCGGCGAGTGATTGCCCGACGTTCCCGGGCAAACCCGTGCCCGATGCGGCCCAGGAGTTTGCCCAGACCGAGCTGCCATTGGTACGGCAAAAAGCAGCACAGGCGGAGGAGTCCAAGGCCGATCCAGGTCGGCCAATACTTCGGCGCACGGAAATGCGACAGTGGTTTTCGCTGTTTCATGGCGGCACTTTAATGATCGGCCGCTCATGACGCCACACTACGCGGCGGCGTGCCGCGAACCCGACGACCGGCGGTTTCTACTCCGACATCCCGTCGATGTAATCGTCGTTTGTCACCTCGGAGTCGTGCAAAAGCGCGGCGTCCCCGCCGTCACCGGTGTCTGCCGCGCTCGCTTCTGCTGTCTGGATGCCGACATGAAAGGCAGCAAACCCCGGCATTACTACCTGGTTGCGAGCCATGCCGATAATGCGGCCCGCGAACGGTGCGTAGAGATTGGTGCTGGCATTGTTCATCGGATCTGTGATCGTGCCGAGCAGGTCGCCACGCCGCACCGTGCTGCCGAGCCCGACGTCCGCGAGCAGAATTCCACCGCGATCGGCACGCACCCAGACCGACCGGTAATACACCGGTTCGGGATCTCCCCAAAGCCTGGATTTCTTGACCATGCCGAGGGTATTCAGGAGCGTTTCGATGCCCCTGACCCCGTGCATGACTTCTTTCAATTCGAGTTCCGATGGCCCGCCCGCCTCGAGCGTAACGGTCGGTATGCCGATGCGCGATGCTGCATAACGCAAGGTTCCCTTGGCGGGATCGCTATGCAGGATAACCGTTGCCCCGAAGCCGTGCGTGAGCGTCACGACATCCGGGTTCCGCAGGTCCGCGCGCAGCTGCGGCAGGTTGGCGCGTTCGAATGAACCTGTGTGCAGGTCGATGAGTGCATCGCAGTGACGTATCACCTCGGTAAAAAACGAGTGCGCAATTCGCGATGCGGCGCTGCCGTTTGGGTTGCCGGGAAAGTACCGATTGAGATCACGGCGGTCCGGAAGGTACCGCGAACCGCGTCGGAAACCCTGCAGGTTGACGATTGGCACCCCGACGACGGCTCCGGACAGCTCCTGCGGGTCCAGGTCGTGCAATACGCGACGCACCATCTCGATACCGTTCAACTCGTCGCCGTGGACGGCGGCTGTCAGGCAAAGCGTCGGTCCCGGCAGCTTGCCATTCACCGCCAGCACTGGGGTCGACACCGGGATGCCTTCGAAAAGCTCGGTGGCGGACCAGGACAGGCGCTGGTAAGAACCCGGTGGGACTTCCCCGTTGAGCAGCTTCATCGTGCGCGCTGCCTCGGTCTCTTCGGCCATCGTCACGGCATCCGCCAGCGGAACGGCGTGCGAAGGTTCGTCCGAATCCCCGCTCAGCGTATCGATTGCGAGCCCGGCAGGCAGGGAGACAGCGGCCTGCGACGCGACAGGCAATGCATCATCTGGCGCCGCGATAGCGACAGGCACCTCCTCAGTCGCGGCGTCCTCCCCTGCGAAATTCGCTGGCGCAGGTTCGCCCGGGGGTTCCGTGCCAGGCACGGATACGAATGCCTCCTCTTCATCGGCAACGGTATCCGGGCCGGAGCCATTCGCCGGTGCCTCGCCCTTGTCAGGAGTTCCCGGGTCAGCATTGCCGTTTTCAGGGGCCGCAGCAGCGTCCGCCGGCAGCAGATCCGGGGTGGCCTGTTCGGGGTCTGCGAGTGCCGGAACCTCGAGGGTATCTTCCGCATGGCCGGCGGGAGGCTCGTCGGCAGTCTCGGCCTGGCCCGACAGGAGCAACATTAGCCCGGTCAGCGCCAGCAACTTTGAATGTATCGCGAATTTATTCATCGACGTTAGATTCTGCTGCAGCGAATCGAAGGATTCGGGTTGCGGTTCACAGCGCCAAAGGTAAGAATGCATTATAAAGGGCTTGAATTCTGTGAACTATTCAAGCGTTTAGAATTAATTCCTCGATTGAAACCTTATTCCGTTCAAATGACAAGTCCAATTCGCCGCATTTTGTTCGCGGCACTGCTGCCTTTCGTCTGGCTTGCGTTTGAGGCAAGGGCCGATGAATGGTTCCCACGGCCCCCCGAACTCGAGCCGGACGTCACCTTCTGGGTATCGATATTCACCGAATACGACAGTGACCAAGGCGTCCTACACGATAGCCGAAATCTGGGGGTCGTCTATGAACGGATCGACATTCCCGCCAAAACGTCGCGAAAAGAGCGCCAGCGGCTGGTCGACCAGCGCCGCGCGCACCTGAAAAAACTGCTCAAGACGTTGGCGAGTGGCAAGCGCGAAGACCTGTCCAGCGCGGAGCAAAAGGCGCTGGCGTTGTGGCCGGACGGCGTAACGAACGGGGATCTCGCCGACGCCGTCGACAACATCCGGTATCAGCAGGGACTCTCGGACCGCTTTCGCGAGGGCCTGAAACGCGCCGGCCGGTATCGCGCCCACGTACATCGGGAATTCGCACGACTCGGCGTGCCGGTCGAGCTGGCCGCGCTGCCGCACGTGGAATCCTCGTACAACCCGGATGCGCGGTCACATGTCGGCGCATCCGGTATCTGGCAGTTCACGCGAAGCACCGGCCGCCGCTTCATGCAGGTCGACCACGTGCTCGACGAACGGAACGATCCCTTCTCGGCGACGGTCGCGGCCGGACGGCTGCTTGCGTACAACTATTCCATCACCGGCAACTGGCCGATGGCGATAACCGCGTATAACCATGGCCTCTCGGGGGTGCGCCGCGCCATGCAGGCTCACGGGGATACCGCATATGTGGAGATACTGCGGGAGTACCGCGGCCGGGCGTTCGGCTTCGCATCGCGGAACTTCTACGTCGCGTTCCTCGCCGCATTGCAGGTCGACCGCGCTGCGGACCGCTACTTCCCGGGCCTGACGCCGTACCCGCCGGTGGAATACGAAACGATCGTGCTGGATGCATACGTTCCGGCGGATTCCATGGCTGCGACTCTCGGCGTCAGCCGGGAGGAGCTTGCCCGGCATAATCCTGCGCTGCAGCAGACGGTATGGCAGGGCAGCAAGCACCTGCCGCGAAGTTATCAGCTCCGATTGCCGCGCGGCACGCTGCACGCGCCGATGGCGGAGCTGATGGCATCCTTGCCCGGGGACGCGCATTACGCGGAACAGCTACCCGACATGTTCCACACGATCGCTCCCGGCGATACGTTGTCGGAAATCGCGAGGGAATACGATACGAGCGTTTCTACACTGGCTGCTCTCAACAATCTCGGCAGCCGGAACCGCATACGCGCCGGGCAGCAGTTACGCCTGCCGGCGGCAGGTCCTATGCCGGTGATGGTCGCCAGTGTGGAGGAGGCAACCGAAGTTGCGCCGGTCGCGCCTGAACCGGCACCGGTCATCGTCGCGTCTGTTCCCACTGAGGCCTGGGCCGAGCCGGAAGCAGGGGCTCTTGCCGATGATGTGTCCGCGGGTGTCGACGGCGAACTGCAACTTTCGCTGCTTTCCGATCCGAGCGACTACACCGTCGCCGACGACCACACGATCGAAGTTCATCCACTCGAAACCCTGGGTCATTTCGCTGACTGGCTGGGCATAAAGACGCAACGGCTACGTGACATCAACGGCCTGGCTTTTCGGACCCAAGTCGAGGTCGGTCAGCGCATCAAGCTCGATCTGAGTCAAACCGGCGTCACCACCTTCGAGACCCTGCGCGCGGCGTGGCACAAGGATCAGCAGGACGCGTTTTTCCGCGACCACCGGATAACCGGCATTCGCGAGCATGTAGTCGAAAACGGCGAATCCGTCTGGCTTCTGGCATTGCAGCGCTACGACGTGCCTGTCTGGCTATTCCGCCAGTACAACCCTGAACTGGACCTGCACAAGGTGCGCAAGGGCGCGCGGATCAATTTCCCTGTCCTCGCCAGCAACACCAGCTGAGCGGGCGAACGAGTCGACTGTATGCAACGCGAGAGGCGGCTGATTCTCATTCGTGTGCTGCCTGTGCTTCTCGTGACGGCAGCGGCGATGGCGTATGCCGCCTTCGTCGAATGGCCGGGACCATACGTGACGCTGAATTTGCTGCCGATGGCGATCGTGGCCGCGCTGGCTTTCATCACACTCTGTCGCGGGCACGGGCGATGGATCGGCGCCGGTTGGCGATGGCCGCTCGGCACGCTCGGATTCGCGGTCCCGGCGATTGGCCTGTCGCTTTACCTTCACTACGGCTATGCCGTCGACCGCGGTGGAATGGCAAGCGAAGCAATCACTCCAATGGCGTTGTTCCGCTACCTGCCGATGTACACCACTTTTGCCGGCGCGATCGGCTTTTCGATCGGCTGGATCGCTGGGCGGGATATCTGATGCCCAGGGGTGCGTTTCGACGAGATCGTGTCGCATTCTCATGCGCCGCTGTCTCTGCTAGGCTTTTCGCATCCAGCCGGGAACAATTGCCTATGCCCACAATGCGACCAGCGAAGGGACTTACCGCCTCAGGTATGGCGAGGTTCGCCCTGACATTGGCGGCAGTGGTGTTCGCCCCTGCCTCCGCTTTGGCCGACAGCGAAGGTGGCGGCAAGAGCAGCAGCGCCGCCGGGATTTCCACCGTAACGCGTGTCGGAACCGCTTACGATGAAGGCTTCCCGAGCGCAGACAAGGTCGTTGTCAGGAAGGCGGCGCGAAAGCTCGAACTGCTGAAGAACGGCGAAGTTTTTCGAACGTTCGATATCGCTTTGGGCGTCGCACCGTTCGGCCACAAGGAGGAGGAGGGCGACAACAGGACGCCGGAAGGCAGGTACTGGCTCGACATGCGCAATCCGAACAGTGACTACTTCCTGTCCATAAGGATCTCGTACCCGAACGACGTGGATCGTCGCCAGGCAAAGCTGAAAGGCGTCGATCCGGGCGGCCAGATCATGATCCACGGCCAGCCCAATACGCCGACGTATTCGCCCGGTTACTATCGGCAGGCCGATTGGACGAACGGCTGCATTGCGGTGTCCAACTCCGACATGATCGACATCTGGCTGATGACGCCGGACAGGGTTGGGATTGAAATCTTGCCCTAGCAGGATGTTGAAAAAGGTCATCCTGACCTTTTTCAACGTCGCGAATCCGGCACATGTCCGGATTCGCTCCCGACAGGTCAAGCACTTACGTGCTCGACCTGCGAGCGAGACGTCCTCGTCTCGCCCTAGCAGGGTGTTTTTCAACACCCTGCTAGGGCTCACGACACTTCTGCTGAATCGTCGCTCCCGTTCATGATTAATGCGGGCGCGGGGCGTTCATGACGGCTGCTGGCGGCCGCAGTGTGTGGGCGTTGCGGGGCGCGTATCATGGCACAAGCTTGACAGCACATTTCAAGGCAGCGGCCCCGCTGCAAGCAGGATTAAATTGCACGAAGCATTGAGTCAACGAAAACCGGCTATCCGGGCGGAAAGAGGCGAGACCGTCGATGCGGAGGTATGGCCGGAAGGGAGTCTCGAGGTACTGTCGCACTTCGAGGCAGAGCAGCTCAGGAATCAGGGGGAGGGTGGGCTCTACCCATTGCTCAGGCGCTGTATCCTGGCGGTGCTCAATTCTGGCAACGAAACCGACGACGCCCGCGACATGCTGCAAAGGTATCGCGATTTTCGTATCGGCTTCATACAGCAAGATCGCGGGCTGCAGGTTTCACTGAAAGGGGCGCCGTCGTCGGCATTCGTCGACGGGCAGATGATTCGCGGTACTCGCGAACTGGTTTTCGCGGTGTTGCGCGATGTCGTCTACACTAATAATGAAATTCGCGAGAGCCGCCGTTTTCATCTGCAGACATCGGAGAACATTACCGATGCTGTGTTCCACATCGTCCGAAACGCGCGGCTTCTGCAGCTGCCTGCTACGCCGAACCTCGTGGTTTGCTGGGGCGGCCACGCGATCAGCCGCGACGAGTACGACTACACCAAGAGCGCCGGCTACGAGCTGGGGCTGCGCGGCCTGAATATATGCACGGGATGCGGCCCGGGAGCGATGAAGGGGCCGATGAAGGGCGCGACCATCGGGCATGCCAAGCAGCGAATTCGCACGGGCCGCTACATCGGCATCACGGAGCCGGGCATCATCGCCGCCGAGTCGCCGAACCCGATCGTAAACTCGCTCGTAATAATGCCAGACATGGAGAAGCGACTGGAGGCCTTCGTGCGGGTGGGCCATGGCATTGTGATCTTCCCGGGGGGCGTCGGTACTGCGGAGGAGATACTCTACCTCCTGGGAATCCTGCTGCATCCGAAGAACGCGAGTCTCCCCTTCCCTGTGATCATGACGGGTCCGCCCGACAGCGAACCGTACTTCCGGCAGATCGAGGAATTCATAGCGACCATTCTCGGGCCGAACGCCGAACAACGTTACTCAATTATTATCGGCGACCCGGAGGCGGTCGCCCGAAAGATGCTGGCGAGCCTGGATGACGTTCGGGAGTTTCGTTTCGAGCACGGAGACGCTTATTACTTCAACTGGCGGCTTGCGATTGATCACGATTTCCAGAAGCCTTTCCGTGCGACTCATGAGTCCGTGGCTGCGCTCGATCTGAACGAGTCGCTTCCCATACACATTCTGGCTGCCAACCTTCGCAGGGCATTCTCCGGAATCGTCTCGGGCAACGTCAGGGAGGATACCATCGCCGAGATCGAAGCTAAGGGCCCGTTCGATATCTGGGGTTCGGCGCGTATCATGAAGCTGCTCGACAAACTGCTGGCGGCGTTCGTCGCCCAGGGTCGTATGAAGCTGGCCAGCGAGAGTTACACACCCTGCTATCGTGTGCGAGTTGCGGGTGATACCCGCGACGTTTAGTCAAAACTGAGGCCGGTTGCCGCAGCCAGCGTTCCATTAAGTAAAAGTAACCTCAATTTGTTGATAAACAACGCGGAAATGCCGGTTCCCCCTGTGACTTGGTTCCTTTGAATTCGGCCGCCTGCGACATAGCATTTGCAGCGTCGGATGGACTGAGCAAATTACATGCAGGACACCAAGGAAATTGGCGCTGCCAGCGACTCGAAGCTTGAATCCGGGACGGACGACGCTTCCCGCGACCGCGAGTCCGGGTTGCATGCCGGCGATCGTTCTGATGCCGACGGTTGGCAGCAATATCGAAAATGGATTTCCACCGCACCGGCGCCTCGCACTCGCCGCGGCAGCGTCGACCCGACGCTGTATACCTGGAAAGGTTATCGGACCTGGACCGAGCAGATCAAGCGCAACTGGTCTGACTCCTGATCAACCGACTCCGATTCGTCGTCCGCATGTGCTCGTCGGACGATACCCAATTCACTTTTCCGGCAGAAAAACTACGCAGTTCTTTTCGCGCGCATCAAGCTGTGATGCGGCTCACGGCGATTTTGCGTCAGAGCACCTATAGTCGCTCACACTGATCTGCCAACCTTGAAGTTCGCCGGGTATGACCGACAAAAGTCTCAACAACGAATTGCGTTTCGCGTCCTTGAAGAACGAAGCTACGAGGCAGCGGTGGGAGTTGTTCCACCGCGCAATCGCCCTTGCAAAACAATCCAACGCAGATGCGCTTGACGAGGCCGACAGACTTCAGCAGAGCGACATTTCGGACTCCTCCGCGACGGCAAGGACGCGGGCGGAACCGCTCCTTTCGATCGCGCGATAGTTCCGGGATCGATCCTATGGAATGCTTGCTTCAATATCTCGATGACCTCGACGACTTCGTCGGAATGTTCGCCCTTGCCGCCGAACGCATTCGCCGCGTCCTGAAGGCGATTGTGCTGATGTGCGTGACCATCGGGTTGCAGCTGTTCGGCGTTGCGCTCGCGTTGACTCAGCCGCCGCTTGCGCTTGCGGCGGTGTCGCTGGTGGCGGTGGCCATGCTCTACCGTGCTGTCGTGAATCACCCGGTCAGGGCTGTACCTGCTCCCTAGTTCGTTCGCGCATTTTTTCAACTCGCCCCGCACGACGCTCCACTGGATCGTTGTGCTCGTTCATGAAAAATGCGGGCTACGCCCCGTACTTGGGCGCTGGTGGCAGCGCTCGTCTCACTTGAAAAATCATGATCTGGCACTATGGTGTCAGACATTTGCACGCGGCTCTGGCTGCCGCGAGAGTGAGCGCCGATGAGTACAGAAAATAACCGGGAAACACTCGGGTTCCAGACCGAGGTGCGGCAATTGCTGCATCTGATGATCCATTCCCTCTATAGCAACAAAGAGATATTCCTGCGGGAGTTGATTTCGAACGCATCTGACGCGGCCGACAGGCTGCGCTTTGAAGCTCTGGCTTCTCCTGAACTGCTGGAGGGCGGGCCCGACCTCCTTATAACGGTCGAGTACGACGACAAGGAAGGAGTCATTTCGGTAGCCGACAACGGCATCGGCATGTCTCGCGATGAGGTCATCGAGAACCTCGGGACCATTGCCAGGTCGGGTACCGCGGAATTCCTGAAACAGATGACCGGTGACGCCCGTAAAGATCTGAGCCTCAT
>Ga0268386_10000113_pt1 | contig 45010 bp, 34 predicted proteins | sample RVTome_15_FD_200260 | JGI IMG/M metagenome (GOLD analysis project Ga0268386, IMG submission 200260) | Soil microbial communities from uranium-contaminated site in the Upper Colorado River Basin, Wyoming, United States - RVT150D86... ... | reverse complement strand
CCCGTGCCGCTCCACGAGGACCCGGAAGCCCTCGGCGTCCCCGGACCTGGCCAGGGCCACGGCCTCGGCGTCGGATGCCTCCATCCGCTCCATGAGACGGGGCCTCGGCTCTGGTGGTTAGGGGGGGTGCCGAAGAATAACTAGCACGAGCGCTCAGTGACTCGCCGCGCCCTCGCGCTCGCCTTCCCGCGACTGTGCGCGTTATTTTTCGGCACCCCCCTTGGGGTGCGTCCGCAGAGGGCTTCAAGAAGGACTTGATCCTCGACCATTCAAACGGTAGTCTACGTGGATGTGACGTGCTCGCCGGGGGACCCCGCCGGGCCGACAACCAGGGCCGTTTCTGCTCTCACGCGCAAGGCCCGGGAAGGAAATGAGAATGGTTTTCCCCGGTGCCGTGTGTCGTCGCCTGGGTCTCGTCGCCGCGCTCACCGTGGGGCTTGCCTGCTCGGGCGGTGGCTCCGGCGGTGGCTCGACCACGAACGTCAGCGGCCCGTCCTCCCCCTCCGCCGGCGCAGGGACCTCCGACGGCGGGGCGAGCCCCAGCCCGTCGACGTCGCCCGCTCCCTCCGTGTCGCCGACGCCGACCCCGTCCCCGACCTCGCGTCCGCCCGTCTCCGCATGTCCGTACGGGAAGGGGACCTTGAGCGGCCGCTGCGACCGCGACGTCCCCGCGTTCCTCGACCAGGTCGACGAGGCCATCGACCAGCTCGTGCAGCAGAACCCCGGCATCTTCAGGCTGGCCACCAACGGTTCCGGCATGCACGAGGTCCTGGACCAGGAGGCCTACTGGACCGGCGTCGTCGCGAACCTGCAGGCCATGGGCTTCTGCGCCAACTGGGACTTCGCCGAGCTTCAGGTGAAGAACGGGCAGGAGTTCAGCGAGCAGTACGACATCCTGCTCGCGAGCGGCCACATCCGCAGGGGTGACGGCTCCTACCGCGCCACCTGCACGCCGGCCGTGTTCCCCGTGGAACCGGCGGACTTCATCAAGTCGGTCCGGGTGGCGTTCTTCGGGATCGAGTGCAAGGACGGCCGGACGCCACCCCGCAACGGCGAGGGGCTGCTGCCGGTGGGGTGCGTCGGGTACGTGACGGCCAGCCCCAAGGACGCCGACAACGAGGACGTGGACGAGCGGATCACCGGCCACGACATCGAATGGACCCTGCCGCCGGGGAACCAGGTCCGGGTGGACGACTTCCCGCACGTCGAGTTCAACAAGACCCTGACCGGAATGGAGCCGGGGAAGTTCAGCCTGTGCGCCACCGTCCTGGACGTGCAGGGATGCCTCCACGGCGAAGTGATCCCTTGACGGCTCGACCGCGCAGCGGGAGCTTCAGGCGAGGGGTGGCTTCTCCCTCGGTAGCAAGCCGCCGAAGCTCCATCCCAGCGCTCCGGCGATGCCCGTGAAGAACGTGTTCCCGATCAGCCCGCTGAGGCGAAGCCCGACGGCTTCTCCGAACGGGAGCTTCACCTCGGCCTGCAGCGCGGTCGGATTGTTGAAGTACGTGTCCAGGCCCAGGAGGTAGGACGCGACCGTGGCGAGCAGGATCACGATCTGGCTGGAGAGGCCGAACAGGGCCCCGATCCAGACCGCGCGCATCACCCGGAACCCCAGCCACGCCCGGCAGAACGCCCCGTAGTAGATCGCGGAAAGCAACGTCAGGATCACGATGCTGAAGACTTGGTGGGCCTTCTCATAGGGCACTCCGAAGGTCCCCAGCAGCCAGCGGCCTACCGCGAAGATCGCCAGCAGGACGAAGTACAGCCGCCCTAGTCGCAGCAACTCGCTCATCGTCGTCGCTCCTCCGGCCGGCGCATCCGCCGGCCCGCCACCGGCGCTGCCCGCCCGCCCTTGGGGGGCCGGCCGGGCACCTTCGAGCGGCAGTGTATAGTGTTCCCTACTCCGGTTTCCGCAGCCTTCGATGATCCCCCTGCTCACGCACGAGATCCGGCCGGACGAGCGGCGCGGCGCCGCCGGGGCGTTCCTCGTCCTGTTCGGGATATTGACCGCGCACACGCTGCTCGAGACCGCGCGGGACGCGCTGTTCCTGGCGCGCCTTCCCGCCTCGCAGCTCCCGTGGGTCTACCTGGCCATGGCCGGCGTCGCGGTAGGGCTCTCGGAGCTGCCGTGGAAGGCGCCCCGCCGGCTCACCGCCGCGGGCACGCTCGCGCTGATCCTGCTGGCGTGCGCTGCGGTGACCTTCGGCTTCTGGCTGCTGGGTACGTGGGAGAGCCCGTGGACGCTGCGCGCCCTGTACGTGTGGACCGGGCTCCTCGGCACGCTCGCGGCCCTGCAGTTCTGGCTGGTGATGAGCGAGTTGTACACGATCACGCAGGCCAAGCGGGTCTACCGGTTCATCGCCACCGGCAGCCTGCTGGGAGCCGTGGCGGGGGCTGGGTTCGCCCGGGTCCTCAGCGCCCAGGGTCCTCCCCAGCAGCTCGTGCTCGCCTCGGCGCTGGTCCTGGCCGCCACCTCCCTCGGGCCGATGCTCCTGCGGCGGTCCGACTTGTCTGCGGCCTCAAGCGGCCGAAGGGGCGTGCTCGACACCGTCCAGATGCTGCGGACGAACCCATACGTCTCCCGCCTGGCCGGCCTGGTCCTCGTCTCCACCGTAGCCCTGACCCTCGCGGACTACGTGTTCAAGAGCACGGTCGCGCGGAACGTCCCGGCGGCGGAGCTGGCCGGGTTCTTCGCCACCGTCTACGTGTTCCTGAACGTGGCCGCGCTGGCGGTGCAGCTCCTGCTGATGGGCTGGATCTTCCGGGTCCTGGGCCTCCACCGTGCCCTGTGGATCCTGCCCGTCCTCGTGTTCGTCGGGGCCTCCGGCCTGGCCCTGGGGGGTGGGCTCGTGGCCGCGCTGATCCTGAAGGGCGCCGACGGCGGCCTGCGCCATTCCCTCCATCGGACCAGCACCGAGCTGCTGTTCGTGCCGATACCCGACGGCGTGCGGCACCGGGCCAAGCCCCTCATCGACGTCGTCGGCCAGCGGGGGGGCCAGGCGCTCGCCTCGGTGCTGATCCTCGCCGAGGTGAGCCTGCACCGGGGCGATGCCATGCTCGCCGCCGGAGCGGCCGCCCTCAGCATCGTCTGGGTCGCCTGGGCCGCCGACCTGAAGCCCCACTACCTGGAGCTGTTCCGGACCGCCCTGCGCGAAGGCTCCATGCGTCGGAACGCCGAGTCCCCGGACCTCGACCTCGGCTCGCTCGAGGCCCTCTTCTCCGCCCTCAACAGCCGCGACGACGCCGAGGTGGTGGGCGCGCTCGAGCTGCTGGCCGAGGAGGACCGGGTACGCCTGATCCCGGCGCTGATCCTCTACCACCCGTCGCCCGTAGTGGTGGTGAGGAGCCTGGAGCTGTTCGGCGCCGCCGGGCGGTCGGACTTCGTCCCCATCGCCGAGCGGCTGGACAGCCATCCCGACCCGGAGGTGCGGGCGGCGGCCCTGAGGGCCCGCTCCGCGGTCAAGCCCGACGAGGCCGCGCTCCGCGCCGCCAGCCAGGACGCGAGCCCCGTGGTCCGCGCCACCGCGCTGGTGGGACTGGTGGGAGGCGGCTGGATCGCCGACGAGGCGCAGGCGGTGCTCGACGGCCTGCGGGCGGCGAACTCGCCCGAGGGTCAGCGGGCCCTGGCCAGCGCCATCGCGCACCAGCCCGCCGCCGCGTTCGAGGACCTGCTGCTGGAGCTGGCCGAGAGCCGCGACGGCGAGGTGCTGGCGTCGGTGGCGCGGGCCATGGGCGCCCTGCGCAGCCCGCGGTTCTTCGACGCGCTCCTGGACATGCTCGTCCACCACGATGCCCGCGACGCCGCGCGATCGGCGCTCCTCGCGTACGGACCCGAAGCGCTCGCCCGCGTCGACCAGGCCCTCGACGACCCCGATCTCCCGCAGGAGATCCGTCGGCACCTGCCCCGGACGATAAGCCGCTTCCCCGCCGCGGACGCTGCCCCGGTGCTCCTGAAGCACCTGGTCAAGGAGGGAGACGGCCTGGTGCGGTTCAAGATCCTCCGCGGACTGGGACGGATGGCCGCGCAGCACCCCGAGGTCCCCCTGGACCGGCGGATCCTCCGCCAAGCTGTGGACCGCACGCTGGAGGCGACCTTCCGCCTCGTGCACTGGAGGCTCACGCTCACCCAGGGCGTGGCCGAGGTCCCCTCGCGGGCGACCCCGGGATACGAGCTGCTCTCCGCCCTCCTCCTGGACAAGGAGGTCCACGCGGTCGAGCGGGTGTTCCGGCTCCTGGGCCTGCTGTACCGCGGCGAGGACTTCGAGACGCTGTACCGGGGCTTGCAGCACTCGAGCCCGAAGGTGCGGGCCAGCAGCCGCGAGATCCTGGAGCACACGCTGCGGCCCCCGCTGCGCGGCGCGGTGATGGCCCTGGTCGACGACGGTTCGGATGCCGAGCGCCTGGCCGGCGCCAGCGCGTACTACGCCGCCGCCCCGCTCGGCTATCAGGACCTCCTCGTCACGCTCCTCGAGCAGGACGGCGAGACCCTCCGGTGCCTGGCCGCCTACCACGTGGGCGAGCTGGGCCTCGACGCGCTGCGGGGCCGGCTGGAGGCTTTCCGCGCCCAGGAGACCGGGTTCTTCGTGACGCGCGTCATCGAGCGGGCGCTGGGGCTGCTCTCGCAGCGGGGGCCAGGGAGGCTGATCTTTGCTGAATGAGGGGCGCAGCCTCCCCCACTTCGAACGGCTCCTGTACCTGAAGAAGCTGCGAACGATCGGCGGACTGCCCGCCGCGCAGCTCGCGGTGGTCGCGGAGTACCTGACCGAACGCTACTTCCCGCGCGGCAGCACGCTGCTCAAGGAGGGCGAGCCCATTCGCTCCATCCATTTCGTCGTGGACGGGAAGGTGCACCTCCGCCGGAAGGGCCGCGACCTGGGCCATGCCGGGCCCAGCGCGGCGGTCGGTGGACTCGGCCTGCTGGGCCGCGACGAGGAGGGCGTCCACGCCATCGCCGAGACCGACACCTCCACGCTGGAGCTGGACTCCGAGGCCACCCGCGAGATCCTGGAGGACCACTTCGGCGTCCTCCACCACGTGATCCGCGACACCTGCGCCCAGCTCGTCCACGTGGCCAGCACCACGCCGCTGGACGTGCCGGGCCCGGCGCCGGCCCGACTGCCCCCCACCTTCTCCGGCCGGGAGCTGGACCTGGTGGAGCGCATCTTCTTCCTGCGGCAAACCGCGCCTTTCAGCCACAGCAGCATCGAGGCACTGGCCGAGCTCTCCCGGGGGCTGGTCGAGGTCCGTTTCGAGCCGGGGACGTCACTCTGGGAGCGCGGCGACCCGGCGGGCGTCGTCTTCCTGCTGCTGAGCGGTACCGTGGTCTGCACCCCCGCGGCGCCCCTCCAGCCGTTCCGGCTCGGGACGGGGGTCCCGGTCGGGGGCGTCGAGTCGGTGGCCGAGCTGCCGCGGTGGTACGACGCGGTCACCGAGGGCCGCGTGATCGCCCTGAGCGTGGACGTGGAGGCGCTCATCGACGCGTTCGAGGACCACTTCGGGCTGGCCATGGACTACCTCGCGGAAATCTCGCAGTGGCTCCTGCGCATCTTCGAGTCCATGAAGCTCAACAAGCCCCGCGGCCTCCAGGAGTTCTATGGATGCGACGAGGACGCCGTGGGGAAGGCGGTCGCGGAGGCGGGCCAGGCCTGAAGGTTGCGGGGAGGGGCCAGCCGCCGGCCCTCCCGCACCAGGGCCACCACGAGCAGTCCCGCCCGCGCTACGTCCTGAGCGTCTCGCTCCCACCCGGCAGGACGGCCTTCCGGGAGGCTTCCGGCGCGTCTCACCCACGACCGGCCAACCGCTGCGAGGCGAACGAGCCATTGGACCGGGGCCGTCCAACGACGTGTTGACGTCGAGGGGCGCCGATGCGCTAGGATGGATCCCCCCGGACAGGTAGTGGAGTGCATTGGGACACGGGAGGACACTGGTCCTCCGGCCCAGCCCGCCCGAGGGCTTGAAGGAGAGGAGCAGGTCATGTTCAGACTCCGAGCGTTGCTCACTGGAGCTTCGCTGTGCCTCGGCATCGCCACGGCGACGGCTCAAACCGCAGCGGACTCGACCGTCGTCGACCCCGACGTCCATCAGGTCGTTCTCGAGAACGAGCACGTACGGGTGTTCCAGGCCCTGGCGCGCCCAGGAACGAAGAGCCCGATGCACTCCCATCCCCCATTGCTCCTCGTGAGCCTCGGCACAGCCCGCGTAAAGATGGCCCTTCCGGACGGCAAGACCCAGATGCTCGATCTGCGACCGGGAACGGTCTTCTGGGTGGATGGCGTCGAACACTCGTGGGAGCTCCTGGCGGGCGAGGTCAACGTTGTGGCGGTCGAAGTGAAGGCAGCCAAGGCGGCGAAAGCGGCGAAGCCCAAGTAACTCGCTGCCCGGGCGGCGCCTGGGCTTCACCGCGAGGCCGGCGCTTCCAGGTTCGGCGCCTCGGACGGATGGACACGCATGGCATCGGTGCGTCGGCCTTGAAGGAAGTGGTTGCTGCGCAACCTCGAAGGCGCGTCGCGACCGCGCTGTTCCTGGTCTTCCCTGTTGCAGCCGCCACTGCGGTGGAGCCACGACAGGGCCCATCCGCCTTGGCCTCGGCGACCGCCGACGGCCTGCGGGCCGACCCTTCCCGAATGGAGGAGCGGATCCGCAAGCTCGGCACGTACGGGGCCGAGCCTGAGGGAGGCGTCAGCCGCGTCGCGTTCAGTGACGCGGACGTGGCGGGTCGCTCCTACGTCACGGGCCTGATGAAGGATGCCGGCCTCACCGTCCGCGTGGACGCCGCCGGCAACATCATCGGGCGCCGCGACGGAAGCGAGCCGCACCTGCCGGTGATCCTGTTCGGGTCGCACATCGACTCGGTCCCGCGCGGCGGCAACTACGACGGAGACGTCGGCGTGGTCGGCGCGATCGAGTGCGTCCAGCTCCTGCGGGATGCGGGCGTGGTCACCCGCCATCCGCTGGAGGTGGTGGTCTTCTCCGACGAAGAGGGGGGCCTGATCGGCAGCCGCGCGATGGCCGGCGAGCTGACGCCCGAGGCGCTCGACGTCAAGAGCCACAGCGGCAAGACGGTCCGCGAGGGGATCCGCGCCCTCGGCGGGGACCCCGACCGCATCGTCGAGGCCCGCCGGCGGCCGGAGGAGCTGAAGGCGTTCCTGGAGCTCCACATCGAGCAGGGCGCAGTCCTGGAGGACTCGGGGCTCGACATAGGCGTGGTCGAGGGCATCGTCGGCATCAACTGGTGGGACGTCACCATCGAGGGGTTCGCCAACCACGCCGGCACGACGCCGATGGACCGGCGCAAGGACGCGCTCCTGGCCGCCGCTCACCTGGTCATAGCAGTCAACCGCGCGGTCACGGGCGTTCCCGGGCGGCAGGTGGGAACGGTGGGCCGCATCTCGGCCACCCCCGGCGCCCCCAACGTGATCCCGGGACGCGTGGTCCTGAGCCTCGAGCTGCGCGACCTGTCCGCGGAAAAGATCCAGTCGCTCTTCGCTTCGATACAGCGGGAGGCGAAGGCGATCGAAGCCACCACCGGCACCCGCATCTCCTTCGCGGCGATAGACGCCACCGCCGTCCCTGCCCCTACCGACGAACGGGTCCGCCGCCTGATCGCCGAGTCTGCGACCGAGCTCGGCCTCAAGGACCAGCTCATGCCCAGCGGCGCAGGCCACGACGCCCAGGACCTCGCCCGCCTCACGCCCACCGGGATGATCTTCGTCCCCAGCGCGGGCGGCATCAGCCACTCGCCGAAGGAGTACACCTCGCCGACCGACATGGCCAACGGCGCGAACGTGCTCTTGCGAACGATCCTGAAGATCGACGCCGGCGCCCTGGACTGACGACCGCTCGGCCGCTTCCCACCCCGGCAGCAACTGCCAGTCCGGATCGACCGCACAATCGCCGGGTTCCAGAAATCGGGGCATAGGGCCTGTCGAACAAATAGCAGTCTATCCACAGCCGCGACCGCGAGAGCGGGGCACGACGTGTGAATCGTGACAGCGGTTGTGGATAGACGCTGTTGAACCAAGGCCGCGGGTAGCGGCCCCGGGACCTCTGCCGCGGAGCGGCTTTGGTTCAACAAGGAGACGAAGCTGACAAGGCCCGTCCAGATCGCAGCCTTGCATGCTATCCCCGGTGTTGCGCGGACTCTTCGGGAGACCACGTGACGGACGTCCAGGTTGCCAGCGACGCGAACGTTGCCGAGGTACAGCGGCTTTTCAGGGAGTACGCGGCGTGGGTTGGCGTGGAGCTGTGGTTTCAGGACTTCGATCGCGAGCTGGCGGAGCTGCCAGGTGGCTATGTTCCGCCTGCCGGCGTCCTGTCTGTGGCACGAGTGGATGGCGAGGTGGCAGGGTGAGGCCGTCGGCCGGTTCGAGCGAGCGTACGGCCCGGCGGGCGCGTGGAGCCAGTTGTTCGGACGGTGCCCGGGCTTCCGTGGGACCACGCTGTTGCGCGACGCGCGGAGGCCGCGCAGGTATCTCACGATCGACCTCTGGGACACAAGGGGCCAGCGCGAGCAGATGCTGACCCTCGGCAGGGCCGCCTACTCGGAGCTCGACACGGCTTGTGGCGACTGGACCGAGTCCGAGGCCGACTTGGGCATCTTCGAAGTGGTTGCCGAAACGACCACGTGCCCCTGGCGCTTGCGCGTTCAGCAGGCTGCGCCGATGCTATTCTTGACGCTGGGCGTACTGTTCGCCGCACCGGGCGTTCCGCCGGCGGCTACGCCGCAGATGCCGCCGCCGGTCGAGCCCCGGTAGGGTGCATTTCGGCCGCGATCCTCTCCGTGGCTCTTCACGGATCAGAGTCGTCGGGGAAGCTCACGAGCTGACGAGGGCTTGACGCCGGCGGATCGCTGGTGACGGTGACCCCGGTCGCTGGAACGCACGTGTGGGCGCAGACGGCCGGCGAGCACTGGGCTCTTCGCCCCTGGTCGACGGTGAAGAAGGCACCCATGGCCAGTCGACCGTGGGAGTCCGCAGAGCGGCTCGCCGTGGGTTGGAACGTGGGGAGGAACCATGCCGGTCCTGGTCCGAGCGATCACGTACGCGACGCTCTTCGTCGGTTTCGCGCTCGTCTTCCTGCCGTCGCGGGTCTTGTCTGCGATGGAAGTCGTTGGGCCTCCCCGGCTCGGACCGCGGCAGGTTGCGGGGGTGATCGTCGGCACCGCCGGGATGGCGGTGGCCTCCTGGTGCGTCGTCAGCTTCGCGTTGATCGGGCGCGGAACGCCTGCGCCGTTCGACCCGCCGCGACGCCTCGTGATCCACGGCCCCTACCGGCACACGCGCAATCCCATGTACCTCGGCGCCGGCCTTGCGCTCGTAGGGGCGGCGCTGTTCTACGAGAACGGCTTCCTCTTTGCGTACGCCGGCGGCTTTCTGCTGCTGATGCACCTCGTCGTCGTGCTCTACGAGGAGCCGACGCTACGGGCGACGTTCGGGCAGGACTACGTGAAGTACAGTGAGCACGTGCACAGGTGGTGGCTGTCGCCATGAGGCCAACGGGTGAGGGGTGACGGCCCGCGAGAGGAGAGTCGACATGCAGATGGTCGTCCGTGCCTATCCCCTGCCGGGCGGCAGGAAGGAGCTGGTGGACTTCGCCGCGGCCGTCTCCCAGAAGCACGCCGGCGAGCTGGCGGAGATGTACCGCCGGCACGGTGCCGATCACGAGTCGTGGCATCTGCAGGAGATCTCGGGCGAGTCGTGGGTGATCTGCTGCACGCGCCTGAATGACGCGGCCGAGGCCGCACGGAGCTACGGGGCGGCGACGGAGGAGTTCGACACCTGGTTCAAGAGCGAGGTCCTGAGGCTGTGCGGAGTGGATCCCAACAAGACTCCGCTCGGTCCACCGTCCACCCAGGTCTTCGCCTGGACGGACGGGGCGAACGTCGGCACGTTCGAGGTCTGAGCGGCCCTCGGGGGCACGGGTCCCGCTCCGGCCTCACGGCGCGGGCCTCCGATCGAGCGGCTGCGGGCCGACCAGGACCGGCTCGGGCTCCAGGAGGATCCCGAACCGCTCCCGGACGCGGTCCCGGATCTCGCCCGCCAGCGCCAGCAGCTCGCGCGCGGTGCCACCGCCACGGTTGACCAGGGCCAGCGTGTGGCGGTCGGAGATCCCGACGCCGCCGCGGCGCAGGCCGCGGGCGAAGCCGGCGCGCTCGATGAGCCACCCCGCCGGGACCTTCGCGCCGTGTGGGACCGGAAAGGACGGGAGACCGTCCGGGAGGGGTCCGCGGCGGCGCTCGGCCTCCGCGATCTCCGCGAGACGCCCGGCCGTGACCACGGGGTTCATGAAGAAGGAGCCGACGCTGCGGGTGTTCGGGTCGGCCGGGTCCAGGACCATCGACTTGCGGCGGCGGATGGCCAGGACGGCCGCCCGGACGTCGCGGAGGGTCGGATGTGCGCAGCCCGCCTCGGAGAGGTGCCGGTCCAGCTCAGGATAGCGGACCGCCGGGGAGCCACCCGGCGACAGCCGATACGTGACCTCGAGGATGACGTAACGGCCGCGGTCCGCGCCCTTGAAACGGCTCTGGCGATACCCGAAGCCGCAGTCGGCGTTGCCGAACCGGCGGACCTGCCCGGTCGACAGCTCGAGTGCCTCCAGCGTGGCCACCGTCTCGGACACCTCCTGCCCGTACGCGCCCACGTTCTGGATCGGCGTCGCGCCGGCCAGGCCGGGGATCCCCGACAAGCACTCGAACCCCGCCCAGCCCTCGGCGACCGTCCGCTCCACGAGCGCGTCCCACTCCTCTCCCGCGGCCACCGTGACCACGGCCGCACTGTCGTCGAGGCGGGCCTCGACGCCGGAGAGAGCCAGGTGCAGCACGAGCCCGGGGAACCCCTCGTCGGCGACCACCACGTTGCTGCCGCCCCCCAGGACGAAGAGCGGCAGCCCACGGGCAGAGGCCCAGCGGACCGCCTCGCCCACGTGGTCGCGCTCGGTGGCACGGGCGTAGTAGCGCGCGGGGCCGCCGATACCCAGTGTCGTGAAAGGGGCGAGGGGAACGTCCTCGAGGAGCTCGAGTCCGCCCAACGGCCCCGCGCTCAGCGGGCCTCGGCGAGGTCCGAGGGGAGCCGCGGAGACGAGAGCAGCTCCTCGAAGACCTGCCACCGGCGCTCGGGCCGGTCGGCTGTGCCGCCCTTCGCCTCCACGTAGCGCCGCACCAGGTCCTTGCCCAGGTTGTAGTTGACAACGTAGCTGCGGTACTTGTCGAAGAAGCGCACGCGCTGCTCGGCCCGGGCCGGCGACATCAAGGCGTAGCGGGTCAGCCATTCCGCCGCCGCGCGCGCGTCGATCTTGCCCTCCAGGTAGCGCCGGGCCGCTTCGTTGCCCGCATAGCTCAGCCGCTCGGTCAGCGAGTGGACGCGGTGGTAGGCCTCCGCGCGCGACGGGTCCAGGCCAGCGATCGGGAACAAGGCCTCCATCTCGAAGCGCAGCCGCTCGCCGGCGGGGAACCCCACCTCGATGCCGTAGTTCGCGCTCCCCTCCGCGACGAGGGACTGTGGGCTGAAGAGCGGGTAGGCGGTGAACTCGACCCAGCCGCGGTCCTTCACCAGGTGCTTCTCGAGGAGCAGGTTGTAGACGTGGTGGCCGGGATAGCCTTCGTGGGCGGCGAGGTCGACCGCGCGGTCGACGTGCACGGGCAGGTCGGTATTGACCTGGATGAGGCTGCGGAAGCCGCCCTGGTACCAGTTGTAGCCGCTCCAGGGCTTGTTCTTCACGTACTCGACCGTGAAGGTCTCGCCGGGAGGAAGGGCGACGTGCCGGCGCGTCCTCGTCCTCGACTCCTCGATCGCCGCGCTGAAGACCGCGTCGAGCTTGTCGGCGGGGATCACGAAGTCCTTCCGGAAGGCGTCGTAGCGCTCAATGAGCGGGCCCTCGCCCGGCAGCTCGCGCTCCAGGGACTCCAGGAGCTCCTGGAAGTGCTCCTCGGTGTGGGTGGGAGCGACCGCGTCGTACAGGACCCTGGACTCCTCGTCGAAGCTCATCCGACGTCCGGCCAGGACGTCCAGGCGCCCGAGCAGCGCGCGGAGCTGCCGGAGCTGGTAGCGGTGGCGCATAGGGACGAGGGGATCGTCGCCGGCAGGGCGGAGCGTCTCCAGCTCCCCGACCAGGGAGGATGCCGACGCGCGGATCGCGTCGAGGGGCTTGTTCGCGGAGGCGGCCTCGGCCTTCCACGCCGGCGGGCCGTAGTACGCGTCGACGTAGTCCGCGTCGTGCCGCCCGAGCGCCAGCACCAGCTTCACGTAGGCCTCGGCCGTCCGGTCCATCGAAGCACCCTCGTCGCGTCTCGACGTCATGGCCGCCGCGCCGAGGGCCAGCACGGAACCCGCCGCGGCGAGCAGGGCGATCCCTCGCTGCCGCCGCACGTGGCGTCCAGGACCCAGGGTCATTTCCAGGAACGACAGTACGGTCCCGCCACGCCCGCGTCAAACGGCGCCCGTCAGGCCGTCCGTGTTAGATTCGATCCATGGCGATCTCACGCGCGGTGGGCCGCTGGGCGGGCATGAGGCTCGCGAGGCGCCTCGCGAAGTCCGTCCCGTTCGTGGGCGCGCTGGCCGCCGTCGCCTTCGCCGGCCACGCCGTCCGCCGCAAGGGGCTGGTGGGCGGTGTGGTCTCCTCGGGACTGGACGCGATCCCGTTCGTCGGGGCGCTGAAGAACGGGATCGAGCTGTTCACCGGCGACCTGATCCCCGACCGCGCCAGCCCGAACGGCCACGCCGCGCCGACCACCGCCGGCGAGACCCGCCGGCGGGCCGAACCCCGGCCCTGATCAAGCGGCCCGACGGGCGCGGAACGTCTTGATGTCGATCTCTCCCGCCAGGTGCTGGCGGAAGTCCGGCGCCGGCATGGCCCCCACCTCGTGGCCGGTCTTCGACTCGATCGCGTCGATCGCCCGCTCCCAGACCCGCTCGCGGCGGGCGATCTCGTCCGCGTCCCGCACCCGTCCGAACTCCTGGACGTACTTGTTGTGCCGGCACAGCATCCGGAACGCGTGGATCGTGTTGGGCCGGCGGATCGGGAGCCCCAGGATCCGTACGTCGTTCCCGACGTCGTGGATGGGCTGCCCCCACTCGCTGTAGCCGCCGAAGATGGTGCCCAGCTTCTCGAGCGCGTTCGCCAGCCTCGGCTCGCCCAGGCGAAGCAGGAGCGCCTTCACCAGGGGCAGGGTCAGGTTGCGGTACAGGGTCGGGTCCGCCAGCCGCACGCTCACGCCCAGCTCCTCGGCGGTGATGCGGACGATGTCCTCGGAGCGGATCCGGTTGTCGGTGGCCAGGTGGATGCGCGTGCCGATCGCCTCGGGCGCGTGCAGCGCGGCGAGTATCCCGGCCGCCACCCGGTCCACCGGCACCAGGTTCAGCTCGGCCGAGCGGTCGCCCGGGAAGCCGCCCGCCACCAGCCCGGTGGCCCACACCTTCAGGCGCCCGGCCAGGTCGGCGCCGAGCCTCTCCGCCGACTCCTTGGCGCGTCCGAACGCGTTGATGGGCGCGTTGACTACCTTGGTGTCGCCGCGGTTGTTCCCGGTCCGCGAATGGCCGATCACGATCGAGGGGAGGAGCTGAGCCACGCGCAGCCCCTTCTCGAACATGGCCCGATCGGTCTCGATCGAGGCCATCGCCTTCGTCAGCTCGTAGAAGTTGTTGTAGAAGTGCCGGGGGAAGACGAGCGCGCTCTCCAGGGCGATGGAGCGCTTCTTGCGGCCGTGGATGTACGACGTCTCGATGGCGACGTGGTTGACGAAAGTCGAGTCCTCGGCCCCCTGCACGGACAGGGAGAAGGCCAGGGCATTGCGGCAACCCTGCACGTTCGCACGGTACGAGCTCTCGTAGGAGTCGTCGAAGGACACGCTGGCGGCGCAGTGGACGACGTGGGTGAGCGACCGGCTCAGGCGCGCCAGCTCCGCGCTCGCGATGCCCAGGTCGGGCCGCTCGATGTCCCCCTCGACGAAGCGGAACTTGCGGGCGCGGGCGCCGCCGATGTGGAGTCGCTTCAGGAGGAGCGCGCCGCGCTGGGCCGGCGAGAGGACCGCCACCACCTCCCTGGTCTTCGGGTCGCGGACGGTCTCCGGCCGGACGACCGCCACGACCTCCTCGACGCGGCGGTCCTCGGCGGCCTGGGCCATCACCTCCTTGCCGAGGAAGCCGGTGGCGCCGGTGAGGAGCACGTGCAGCCGCGGCCTGCGCCCCCGCCCCCTGAGGGCGGCGCGGGCGTCCCGCTGCAGCTTCTCCACCCGGGAACGGACCTCCTTCTCCGAGAGTTGCGAGTGCTCGCGGAACTTGAACAGCGCGTCGCGCTCCACGACCCCCATCAGCCTCCGCGCCTGCCGCTCCACCCACGGGCTCCCGATGACCGAGCCGAGCGTGCCCGCCACCCAGGCTCCCACGGTGTTGACCTTGCGCAGCCCGTCCAGCACCAGCGCCTCCTTGCCGGTCACCTGGACGGCGCGGCTGGCCAGGAACTGGGCGGCCAGCTCCACCGGATGCCGGTCGCGGTGGGCGTGGACGAGCAGCTCGTCGGGGTCCACGGGACGCAGGATCTCCTCGCCGGTGGCGCGGTCGATCTTGGCTATGTAGCGGGAGGGGGAGCTCTCCCACATCCGGTCGGGAGCGGACAGGTCCGGCGCGGGCGCCGCGCGGGAGCCGGCGCGCGCCACCCGAGCCTTCGCGCGCGTCCTCGTCCTGGTGGCCATCGCTGCGGCCATAGTCTAATCCCACCGCGCCTCCCTAGTTCACGATCGACCTCGCGTTCCGGTAGCGGACGCCGGTGGGGTCGTTGATGAGGCCGGTCCGGAGGGCGTCGCGCACCTCGACGATCCCGTCGTCCACGCCGAACCGGGGCCGGAAGCCGAGGCCCGCGCGGATCTTCGCGAACGAGACGACGATGTCCCGCATGTCCCCGTCGAAGCTCCTCTCCGCGTACCGGACCGTGGTCTCCGGCAGGTGGGCCAGGACTCGCGAGACGATCTCGTCCTTCGTGAAGTTGCCGTCGTCGGAGCCGAGGTTGTAGACCTGCGCCCTCACCCTGTCCTCCGGTGCCTCCAGGGCGAGGACGATCCCACGGACCACGTCGCGAACGTGGACGAAAGCCCGCGAGTAGCCGCGCTGGTAGATGAGCAGCTCGCCGGTGCGGACGGCCTCCAGGACGAACTGGTTCAGGATGAGATCGAAGCGGGTCCGGGGCGAAATGCCGAACAGGGTCGCGAACCGGAAGACGAGGGGGGCGCAGCGGGCGCTGCGTCCCTGGTCCAGCAGGAACTCCTCCGCCGCTATCTTCGTCTCCGCGTAACGGGACTGGGGATGGAGCGGGGACTCTTCAGTCACCGGTCCGCCATTGGACAGGCCGTAGTTGCTGTAGGTGGAGGAGAAGACGAGCCGGCGCACGCCGGCCTCCTCGGCCAGCCCGAAGACGCGGCGGGTCGCCTCCACGTTGTTCAGCCACGCCGTCTCACGCCCAGCCGCCTGGCAGGCCGGGAACCCGACGATGGCCGCCAGGTGGACGACCGCGTCGACCCCCTCGAAGCAGGCCCGGAGATCGTCCCCGGCCACGTCGGCGGTGATGAGCCGGAAGCGCTCCCGGTGCCAGTAGCCCAGGAGCGACTCTCCGCCGAAGGCGAGCTTGTCCACGACCGTGACCCGGAAGCCCTGCTCGAGCAGGACGCCGCAGAGAAGCGACCCGATGTAACCGGCGCCGCCGGTGACGAGGACGTGCTCGCGGCTCGGAGTCGGGGACCGGCCAGGCCGCGGCATCGATCACCAGAACAGGGTGGCCTTGATCACGACGGTGTCGCCGGGCTGGAGCGGCTCGTCCAGGCGGAGCTTCATGGTGTGGGTCTTCCCGTTCACCACGCGCACCACCTTGGCGCTGCCCCGGGAGGCGTCATCGCCGAACCCGCCGGCGAGGCTGACCGCCTGGCGCACGGTCAGGCCGGCGCTGAACGGGATCGCCCCGGGGCTCCGGACCTCACCGGTGACGAAGATGCGGTCCGCGCGGGCGACGAAGACGGTGTCGTTCGGCTTCAGGACCAGGTTCTTCTCGAGCTGCCCGGCCTGGATCTCCCGCAGGCTCACGGTGAGCACCTCCGCGCGAGGAGTCGCGGTGGGCGCGCCCTTGGCCGCGGCGGCGTCCGCGACCTCCGCGGGCAGCACCGGCCGGCCCACCTGCTTCGCGGGCCGGACTACCACCAGCTCGTTCGCGGCGTTCGCCGACAGCGGCCCGGCCCTGGCCAGGATCTCGACCACTCCCGTGTCGCCGCCCAGCGGATACGTGCCGGGGTGGGCCACCTCGCCCACCACGAAGACGACCTTGCTGCGGTACTCCTGGACCACGACCGTCACCCTCGGGTCGCGGATAAGGCTCTTGCCCAGCCGCTTCTCCATCCAGGCCTGGATCTCCATCGGGGTCTGCTGCGCGGCCTCGACGCGTCCGACCAGCGGGAACACGAACGAGCCGTCGGGCTGGACCACCACCGTCTGCGTCAGGTCGTCGTGGCCGTAGACGGTGACCCGGAGGATGTCCCCGGGCCCGATCCGGTAGTCCTGGCCGGGATCGCCGGCCGCCCGCGTGTCGGCAGGCGCCGGCACGGCGGTACCCGGGTTTGCCGGCTGAGCCGGGGCCGGCGTCGGCATCGGGGTGGGGATGGGCGCCTGGGCGAGCGCCGTGACGAGGAGAGGGGCCATCAGCATCATCGGGTGTCCTCCCGCAGGTCGAAGGGTCTGTCGAGGGCAGCCACCGGCGTCGCGCCCCGGTCGGGTGCGACGAACGCGGGTGGAACCGCCACCCGCTGCCGGCCGGCCCTTCGCGGCGTGTTCAGCAGCGTCTCGATCACTCGCCCCCGCTCGCCGTCGGTCAGGGCGGAGCCGCTCGGCAGGCAGAGTCCGCGGCGGAACAGGTGCTCGGACACGGCCCCGCCCACGGTTCGTACGCCGGAGAACAGCGGCTGCATGTGCATGGGCTTCCACACCGGGCGGGCCTCGATGTTTGCCGCCTCCAGATGGCGGCGGACGTCTTCGGCGGCCGCCCCGAACTCGCCGGGGTCGATCAGCAGCACGGTGAGCCAGCGCGAGCCCCGGCCGTACGCGGCCTCGGGCATGAACGAGACTCCCGGCTCCGCCCCGAGCGCCTCCTCGTACAGCCGGCAGTTGCGGCGGCGCGCCTTCACGCGCTCGGCCAGGTGGCGGAGCTGTCCGCGTCCGATGGCGGCGAGGACGTTGCTCATCCGGTAGTTGAACCCCACGGTCGAGTGCTGGTAGTGCGGCGCCGGGTCGCGGGCCTGGGTGGCCAGGAATCGCGACGCCTCGATCTCGGAGGGGTCGGCCGAGACCAACATCCCGCCCGCGGAGGTGGTGATGATCTTGTTGCCGTTGAACGAGAACACGCCGAAGGCGCCGCGGGTTCCCGGGCTCGCTCCCTTATAGGTCGCCCCGAGGGCCTCGGCCGCGTCCTCGACCACCGGCACGCCGTGCTCGCCACAGGCGGCCAGGATGGGATCGAGGTCCGCGCTCTGGCCGTAGAGGTGGACGACCACCACCGCCCGGGGGAGCCGCCGAGCGCGCGCCGCCCGGTCCAGCTCGGCGGCCAGCAGCGCGGCGTCCATGTTCCAGGTGCGGCGATCGGAATCGACGAACACGGGCGCGGCCCCCTGGTAGAGGATCGGGTTGGCGCTCGCCACGAAGGTGAGGGTCGAGCAGTAAACCTCGTCGCCCCGCTCCACTCCCAGCCGGCGCAGAGCCAGGTGCAGGGCGGCGGTCCCGGAGCACACCGCCACCGCGCCGCCGGCGCCGGTCCGCTCCGCGAACTCGCGCTCGAAGGCGTCGACGTGCGGCCCCAGCGGGGCGATCCAGTTCGAGGCGAACGCCTCCTGGACGAACCCCATCTCCTCCGAGCCCAGATGGGGAGGCGAGAGGTAGATGCGGGCGGGCACGATCATCGCCCGCTTTCCACCGTCTCCCTCACCCGCGCCGGGACACCGACCGCGGTCGAGGAGCCTGGGACGGACCGGACCATCACGGCGCCGGCGCCGAGCGTCGCCCACGGGCCCAGGCTGAGCCCGGGGAGGATGGCACCCCCGATGCCGACGTGGGCTCCTCGACCCACGCTCGCGCCTCCGCCGAGCGCGGCCCGGGGCGAGACGTGCACCCAGTCGCCGAGGCGGCAGTCGTGCTCCACCACCGCACCCGTGTTCAGGATGCAGCCGCGGCCGACCTCGGCGTCGACCCCGACCACGGCCAGCGGCCCGACGTAGGTCCCCTCGCCGAGCCGAACGCCCTTCGCGACGACGGCGGCGGGGTGGACGACCGTGGCCAGGTCCCTCCCCAGAGCGAGGAGCCTCTCGGCCAGCTCCGCCCGCGCCCGGTTGCTCCCGACGCCCAGCGCGACGATCGCGGCCTCCTCGAGCGCGGCCAGCGCCTCCAGGCCGCCCAACACCGTCAGGCCCTCCCAGCGCCGCCCGCGGTGTCGAGGGTCGTCGTCTAGGAAACCCTGGACCGCGAACCTCCGGCTGAGCAGGGCGGCGTCCGCGACCACTTTCCCGTGGCCTCCGGCGCCCCAGACGTAGAGGGGCACGCGCGACGTCATGCGTCCGGCCCCGCCGAGGGCCGCGGCCGCCGGGCGGCCCCCTCGAACCTCGGCATCGTCGCCGATCCCGCGGCCGTTATCCCCCGCCGCGCGACGACCGTGCCCGGCGTGCTCAACAGGATCCGCAGGTCGAGCGCCAGCGACCAGTGGTCGACGTACCAGACGTCGAGCCCCAGCCGCTGGTGCCACGAGGTCGTGTTGCGCCCGTTCACCTGCGCCCATCCCGTCAGCCCCGGCTTCGCCTCGTGGCGCCGGGCCTGCTCGGGCGTGTACCGGCTCAGGTACTCCATCAGCAGGGGCCGGGGTCCGACCAGGCTCATGTCGCCGCGCACCACGTTCCACAGCCCCGGCAGCTCGTCCAGGCTCGTGGAGCGCAGGAAACGGCCCAGGGCGGTGAGGCGGGACGCGTCGTCGCCGTCGCCGGCGCGCATTGTGCGGAACTTCACCAGCTCGAAGGGAACGCCATGGAGTCCCGGCCGGCGCTGCCGGAACAGGACCGGGCGCCCCAGGCTGACGCGTACCGCCACGGCCACGGCCGCCAGGAGGGGCATGGCCACCAGCAGGCCGAGGCTGGCGCCGGCCACGTCGGTGGCCGCCTTCGTGGCCCGCGGCCAGGAGACGCTTCGCGCCCGCTGCAGGGTCACCACCCCGGCGCCCGCGAGGACGCCGAACAGCGGCATGAGCGGCTGCCGGTATCGGCTGGTGCCGATCGGCCCACCCGAGAGGAGCGCCAGGTACCCGATCACCGCCAGCAGGAAGAGAGCGGCGAACGCGTGCGACCTCAACGCCGCGAACCACCCGACGACGGCGAAGACGTACGTCGCGAAGAGCACCGCCGCCAGGACCAGGGCCAGCGGCAGCCAGGCGGGCGTCGCGGGCGAGGGTTCGGGGACGAACAGGCCCAGCAGGCCCCGGGCGCCCGGATTGAAGAGGGCGTTGGCGCAACCCGCGAGGTGGATCGCGGCGTAGCGCACCGGCCGGCGCGCGATCGTCGCGCGGGCCCGGTCTCTCAGCGCGGCCAGGCGATCGCTGAGGGGCCGCTCCCACTGCTCCGGATGGAGGTTCCAGTACCCGATCGGTCCCCCGCCCATCTCCGCCTTCTTCCGCAGGAAGCCGCCGCCCTCCTCCTCGCCCTCCAGGGCCAGCGAGTACAGCCAGAGGTTCACGTCCTCGTTCCCGGAGAACCGCGGGTAGCCGGCGACCGCGAGGTTCCGCACCTGCCAGGCGCCGATCAAGCCGATGCAGACGACAGCGAAACAGGCGGCGCCGGCAGCGCGGCCGCGGGAGACGCGTCCGTCCGGTCCCAGGGCCAGGAACGGCAGCAGCACCAGGGGCAGGTAGTAGGCGATCGGCCGCACGTAGACCGCCGCGGCCAGGGCCAGGGCGGCTCCGAGCAGCCATGCCCAGCGCCGCTCGCGGACGAACCGGAACACCCCGTAGAGGCCCAGCAGGAAGAGGAACGTGAAGAGCGTTTCCGAGAGCAGCTTCACCGAGAGGAGGATCGAGAGCGGCTCGAGCGCGTACAGCAGCACGGCCCACCAGGCGACCGAGGTGGAGCGGAAGACCAGGAGCGACAGCCGGTGCACCAGCCAGGCCGTCGCGATGGAGAGGACGATCTGCAGGGCGATCGTCACCGCGGTTGCGTGGCCCAGCATCAGCCCGGGCACGAGCAGCAGCGGATAGCCGGGCGTCCGGCGGATCTCCGGCTCCCCGGCGGCGCGGAACTCGCCGGCGAGGAGAGACTCCACCGGCTCGAGATAGGTCGAGGTGTCGGGGCTCGAGAAGAGCGACGGGTCGCCCGAATACGAGATCGCCGCGACGGCCAGGGCCAGACGGACGACCGCGGTCAGGGCGAGCAGGCCAACCGGCACCCGGTGCGGTGACGACGCCACGGTCGGCTCGCGCATCTTCAGTCCGGCAGGACCAGGTTGTCCAGCACCTGGTTCCCGACGCAGTCGCGCGTGATACCGATCGGATTCCGCATCGCCGCGCCGCGGCGGATCCGGTTGGCGACGATCCGGTTGTGGCTGGACGCCTGCTCCAGCTCGATCCCGTCGTAGCGGCCCGGCGCCTCGAGGCCCGTCCCGGAGACGTCGTTCCCGCGGACTTCGCTGTGCGAGGTGGCCCGGAGATGCAGACCGCGGCGTCCGGTGCCCTCGACGACGTTGTCGAGGAGCCGCAGGTTGGACAGCAGATAGGTGGTGAGGCCGGAGCCGGGGAAGGAATGGACGGTGTTCCCGGCCACGACCGACGGCTCGGCCGACGCGGAGCGCTGGGGGCCCCGGCAATCGATCCCGTGCCCGTCGTCGCCGGCCCCGACGGTCGCGCCCAGGCCCACGATGGTGTTGCCGCGGATGGTCAGGCCGGCGGCCTCCACGGTCAGGATGCCCCGGTGGTTGTCCTGGAGCGTGTTGTCGACGATCGACGCCCGCGCCGTGTTCTCGCCCAGCACGATCCCCGAGCGGCCCTTGCCGGGATGGCTCGAGACGCGGTTGCCCTGGATGAGCAGCCCCTCCAGATGGGAGGCGACGATCCCGTAGCCGTTGCCTTCGATCACGCTGTCCTCGACGGTCACGTCCGCATTTCCGACGCCCTGGCCGCGGTGGACGTAGAGACCGACGCCGGCGTTGCCCGAGAAGGTGCAGCCGACGAAGTGGACGTTACGCACCGACTCGCCGGCGTTCGGCTCGCAGTTCACCCCCGATTCCGGCGACTGGCCGCGGCTGCCCGTGAAGGTGCTCCGCTCGACCCTGACGTCGCTGGCGTGGACCACGGCCATCCCGGTCCTGCGGTTGTTCTGCGAGACGCAGTCGCGCACGACCACCCGCCGGCAGCCCCGGTTCCCGGTGAGGAGGATCCCGTCCAGGTAGAAGTCGCGGAGCTGGACGTTCTCGATGACGAGGTTCTCCGCGTCGCTCGCGAAGATGCCGAGGCCCAGCCCGGGCGATCCGGCGCGGCTCCCGACCAGCGTCCCGCCGGAGATGACGACGTTGCTGGCCCCCTGGATCTCGAGGATGCGGTTCTGGGCGCCGTTCACGTTGGGCCCGACGAGGGTCGCGTCCCCCAGGTCGAGACGCGCGCCGTCCTTCAGCCGGAGGCCCTTGTCCGTCTCGATGCGGTACACGCCGGAGGGGAAGTGGAGGGTCGCACCCGCAGGAAGGGCGTCGATGGCCTTCTGGATGGCCGCGGTGTCGGGGGAGACGCCGTCCCCGCGGGCCCCGTAGTCGAGGACCGACAGCCCTGCTCCGGTGGCGGCGGCGAGCGTCGAGGGCTCGGTCGCGCTGGAGGCGCCGCTCTTGCCGCAAGCGAGGCCGACGACGGTCGCGAGCAGGGCCGCCGTGGCGCTGATCGGGCTCAAGGCACGTCTCCGAGGGGGCGAGACCCTGACGCGGACGCTGGCGCCGCGGGGGCGGGCGTGCGGGGCCGCTCGGGGGCGCGCCGCTCGCGCCGGGCCCGCTCCGCCCGCGGCCGGGGAATGCGCCCGGCGAGCCCCTTCTCGTACAGGAGCTGGTCGTAGTGCGACAGCACGGTGGCGAACACCCGCCGCTCGTCGAACTCCTGGAGCGCACGCCGGCGGCCTTCCTCACCGAGGACGCGGGCGAGGTCCCGGTCGAGCAGGAGCGTGAGGACGGCCCCGGCCAGCGCGGGGACGTCGCCCGGGAGGACGAGCAACCCGTTGCGTCCCCCGGTGACCGCCTGCCGGCAGCCGCGCACGTCGGTCACCACGCACGGAACTCCCATCGCCGAGGCCTCGAGCGGCGCCCGCGGGAAGCCCTCGCGGTACGAAGGCAGCGCGAAGACGTCCATGGCCGCGTACATCTCGGGCATGTCGTGGCGGACGCCCGCGAACACGCAGGCCTCCGCGACGTCCAGCTGCCGGGCGGCCTCGGGACCCACGCCGTCCGGCTTCTCCGGGTCCGCACCGCCGACCAGGAGGAGCCGGGCCTCGGGGAACCGCTCGCGCACCAGACGGAACGCCTGCAAGAGGTCGCGCACGCCCTTCTCCGCGACCAGGCGGCCCACGAAACCGACCACCGGGGCGTTCGCGGCGATGCCCAGGGACGTCCGGGAGCGAAGGCCGGCCTCGGGCCCCAGCCGCTCCGGGTCGAAGCGGCGGACGTCGATGCCGTTGCCGAGGTGGCGGATCCTCTCCGACGGCACGATCCCCTCGCGGATCGCGGTCGCGACGTCCTCCTCGTTCTGGGAGAGCACCAGGTCGGAGCAGCGGGCGGCGAGCTTCTCGAGCCTCACGTGGAAGCGCCGTACCCAGGGCCGCATGCGCGGGTGGAAGTAGAAGCCGTGGAGGGTGTTGACCACCACCGGCACGCCGGCCAGCCGCGCGGCGACCTGGCCGAGCAGCCCGGGCTTGGGGTTGTGGGTGTGCACGATCGTGAAGCGGCGGCGGCGCATCAGCCGGTAGAGGCGCAGCAGCGACCCGAGGTCGGCCAGGGGCGTGAGGCGCCGCGTCATCGGCACCGCGTCGTGGCGGATGCCGAGCGCCTCGAGGGCGGCGACGTCGGGCCCGGGCGCGGAGACGCCGCTCACGTCGTAGCCCCGCGCACGCACGGCCTGGAGCTGGTTCGACAGCAGGTAGCGCAGGGAGACGTCCGCGGTCGTGACGTGGGCCACGGTCGCGGGCGTGCCCGGTCCGGCGGGGGCAGGATCCGCGTCGGCGGCCAAAGCGAGGGCACGCGCGAACGCCAGGAGGTGGCCCTCCACCATGACGTCCACGCCGTGACGCTCCACGACGTCGCGTCGCGCCCGGCCCGCGAGCCGCGCGCGCAGATCGGGGTCCGCGAGCAGCCGTTCCAGGGCCCGGGCCAGGGCGCCGGGATCGCCGGGGTCCACCAGCATCCCCGTCGTCGCGTCAGCGACGATCTCGGAGACGCCGCCCACGCGCGTGGCGACGACCGGGACGCCGGCGGCCATGGCCTCGAGCAACGACGCCGGCATGCCCTCACGGCGCAGCGTCGGCAGCACGACCACCGTGGCGCAGTCGAGGTACGACCGGACGTCGTCCACGAATCCGGCCGCGACGTAGGTGTCTTCGAGGCCGCGGTCCCAGGCCGCGCGGAAGAAGGCCCCGCGGGTCAGGTCGCGCCCGATCAGGGTGGCACGCAGGCCGGGGTGCTGCGGCCGGAGCCGGCGCACCGCCTCGAGCAGCACGAGCTGTCCCTTGTTGTCGCTGATGTTGCCGACGCAGAGCACCGAGGCCGGTCCGTCCGCAGGCCGGACGCTCACGCGGTGCGAGCCCGCGTCGACGCCGTTGGGCACGACCCACACCGGCGGTCCGCCCTCGCCCACGATCTTCGCCAGGTTCCCTGCCCCCGACCGCGAGTTCGCCACATAGGCGGTCACCAGCGGCCGGTCGAGCCGTCGGGCCAGGCGGTCGCTCCGGCGGTTGGCAGCGGACCGCTCCGCCGCCACCACGCAGCGCACGCCGGCCAGGCGGCCCACGGCGGCCCACGCCGCGTTGCGGAACCGCCCGAAGACGTAGAGGACGTCGGGTAGGTCGGACCGCAGCACTCGGTGCAGCCCCCCGAGGTCCCACGCCGCCAGGCAGTGATAGGCGACGCCGAGAGGGGCCACGGCACGCCGCAGGGGCGGGTTTTCGGGGGCGGCGAGGATCACGCGGCACCGGAGCCGTTCCGGATGGGTCCGCGCGATCAGGCGCAGCATCGACCTCTCCGCGCCGCCGATGCCGCGCGAGGCGAACACGAAGTCCACGCGCGGGGCGCTCACCTGGCCCCCCGGGCCCGCAGCCCCGCGGCGAAGTCCAGCAGCCGGGCCGCGTGTACCCTCCGGTCGAACACCCGGGCGGCTTCGGCGAGGCCTTGCCGGCCGATGCCCGTCCCCCGGTCGGGCCGGCGGACGACCTCGGCCATGGCGTCCGCGGCCAGCCGGGGGTCGTCGGCGGGCAGGAGGACGGCGTCGCGGCCGTGCCGCAGGTAGCGCGATACGTCCCCGACGTCCGAGACGAACACCGGCCGGCCGTAGCGCAGGTACTCGACCAGGCGGGTCGGGAAGGACAGCTCCTCGGTGCGTGCCTTGCGGCGCGTGAGCACGAGCCCGTCAGAGCCGGCGAGGCGCTCGGCGAGGGCCTTGTCGCTGAGCGAGCCGAGGAAGCGGACCCGGCGTCCGAGCCAGGGGTCGGCCGCGCAGGCCGTGGCGAACCGGCGACCCCGCTCCGTGCCCTCGTAGTGCCCGATGACGTCGAGCTCGACCGGAACCTCGCGCTGTCCCAGGATCCGCAATGCCTCGAAGAGGGTCTCGGGCGCGTCCCGGTCCTGCAGGGCACCGACGTAGGCCAGGCGGAACACCGGGTTTCCGGTCGGCCGGTGCGGACGCGCCTGTTCCCAGGCCTCGACGGACGGCACCACCAGCGCGTGTTCGCACCCGCGCGCGAGATAGAGCGCCTGCAGGCCGGTGCTGATGACGGTGAGGCCGTCGAAGAGCCGGGGTGTCGTCCGCGTCCCCACCGCGAAGTCCCAGTACAGCGGGCTCACCCGGCTGCCGAGGTGCTCGCTGACCTCGACCACATCCAGCACCGACGTCACCCCCTCGGCCCGGCACAGGCGGACGAGGGGCGTCATGCGCAGGGCGCTGCGGTCGTAGAAGAAGGCCAGGTCGCACTGGCCGCGCGCGATGAGGTCCCGGAGGCGCCGGCGGGCGTGAGGCGTCGCGCCGTACAGGGCGGCGAACCAGCGGGCCTTGTCGACGAGGCGGCTGCCCAGGCGCGGGATGCTGCGGTCGGAGTCGCGCCAGCCGTGGGCCACGACCATGTCGGGCGCCACGCCCTCGTAGGAGACGCCCTCGTAGTCCGACGGGCCGGTGGGTGGCGGTGCGCCGTCGACCCGCGCGCGGGGCACCATGCTGATCACGCGGACGCGCGCGCCGCAGTCCCGCAGCCCGAGGGCGAGGTTGCGGATGCGGGCGGCGCTCGCGCTGCCGTGCGGGAACCAGAACGCGCCCACGATCACCACGTTCATGCGTCCCTCTCGCGCGAGAGCAGGTAACCCATGCACAGCCCCACCATGACGTGATCGAACGAGGACGAGAGGCTGAACCAGCTCTCCTGCAGCAGGAAGACCGCGTGGAGCAGGACGACGAAGAACGCGGCCGCCGCGAACGGATCGGCCAGTGAGCGCCGGCCCCGCAGCAGAACGAGGGCCAGGCCCGAGTAGTACGCCACGGCGAGCAGCAGGCCCCCCTTGAAGAAGGGCATGAGGACGCCGACGTGGAGGGCGCGCGAGGCCACCTGGTGCAGGTCCTCCATCCACGCTCCCCAGCCGGACTCTTCCGCGACGAAGTAGCCGCCGAAGCCGCGCCCGAACGCGACCTCGTGGGGCTGCACGGTGCGCAGGAACATCCGCGCTTCGAAGAAGCGCTCGTTCTCCCAGGTCAGCATGGCGGCGGGCCCGCCGCTGTAAGACTGCCCGCTCAGCCGGCGGGCCAGGCCCGTAGCCTGCCCGCGGAACAGCCAGGGAGCGACGGTCAGGGCCATGACGACGGCGACCGCGCCGACGCCCACGATCATGGCCGCGGTGCGGCGCTCGCCGGTCGCCGTCGCCGCCATGCCGCGCCCACGGGCCCGGTGGTCGAGCGCCTGGCTGCGCCTCCGCAGGAGGGGGAGGATCAGGAGGAAGATCAGCATGAACAGGACGGCGCGGACGGTCGGGCTCCGCTTCTGGAACAGCACCTGCTGGCCGAGCACGAAGAACCAGCCGGCGAAGATCAGCAGGGCCACGCGCGGCGGGCGCAGCCGGGCGGTCAGGAGCAGGAGCGGCCAGAAGGCCAGCGCCCACTGCGTGCGGTAGCCGAGCACGTCCCGGGCCGCCCGGACGTCGGCGTCGGCCTCGGAGACGACCGTGGTCATGTCGGCCATTGCGATCGCGTTCACGGCCAGGGCCGCCAGGAACAGCGCGAACAGGTAGGGATCGACGTCCGCCCAGGCCCGCCGGACGGACCCGAGGACGACCGCGGCCAGGACGACCAGGTACGGCGCCAGGTCGTGGACCGCGGCGTTGATCGCGAACCCCCGGACGAGCCAGCCGTAGACGAAGAGCCCCATGCAGAGCGCGAGCACCACGGACAGCCACAGGCGCGCCTGCGGCACGAGCGTGCCGAAGAGGCTCCCCGCCCGCAGGCCGTACGAGGCCACCGCGGGAAGCAGAAGGGCGACGGAGAGCACTCCCGCGTAGGAGGCGAGCGGGGCGATCCCGCCTCCGAGGTGCTCGCTGAAGAAGAGCCGGGTCAAGCTGAGGAACTGCGCGGCCAGGAAGACCTTGAAGCAGACGGCGCCCACGGCGGCGACCGCGTGGTCCGCGGGCCGGGCCGCCGTGGCTGCCCGGCGGGCGTCGGGAAGGGTAGCGAACGCGAGCACGCCCGGTACCGGCCGCGACGTCATCCGGCCGCTCCCGCGCTCACGTTCCATGGCTCGGGCGCCCGGGTCCGGACGGCGCGCAGACCGCGGACGTACCCCGCCGGGTTCCCCGCCCACACCTCGTGCGGGGGCACGTCGGTGCGGAGGACCGAGCCGGCCCCGATGACGGCCTCCTCGCCGATGGTCACGCCCTTGAGGACGATCGAGTGGCCACCCACGAAGGCCGCGCGGCGGATCACCACCGGTGCGGTCCGCGCTCCGGGGTTGCCGGGGCACGCGCGCACCGCGGCCAGGAGGGAGTGGAAGTCCGTGTCGTAGACCTTGCAGTCGCCGCCCAGGAACACGTCGTCTTCGACCCGGACCGACCGCTGGCAGACGATGGTCGAGTTGCTGAGACCCACGCGGTCGCCGAGATCCAGGCGGGCGCCCGGCCCGACCCAGAAGGCCATGCGCGAGCTGCCCCCGACCGGGTTCCCGGCGAACCCCGACCGGATGCGGCAGTGGTCTCCGATCCGGATCGAGGCCGTGCGGTGGACGTGCAGGCGCAGCGGTCCACGCACCTCGAGCCCGCGGCCGACCACCGCGCCGTGGCAGCGCAGGCGGACCCGGGCCACGGCGCTCCAGAACCGGACGGCGAGCCAGGCGTGCACGAGCCCCGCCGCGGCGAGGAGGAAGCGGAGCGGCTTCACGACACCGTCCCCCGCGGCCGCGGCGAGGTGGCTCGCCAGACGAGGAGCAGCGACAGCGCGGTCCCGACCGCCGCCCCCAGCAGGTTGCCGCGGGCCACGCCCTCGAGCGGCTCGTAGAGCCGCGACAGCAGCCACGGGAACGACCAGCGCGAGACCAGCAGCACGGCGACGTAGAGGACCAGGCTGCGCCAGGCCTTGAGGCAGCCGAGGAGCTGTGAGGCGGGGGTCACGCTGAGGAGCAGCCCGGTGAGGAGCGACCAGCGGACGGCGGGGATCGAAGCGACGTACTGCGGGAAGTAGGCGGCGATCAGGCGCGGGGCCGCGACCCATCCCGCGAGCGCGACGGGGAGCCCCGCCGCGACCCCGGCCGCCGCGGCCCTCAGGGCCATCTGACGGAGGCGGGCCCGGCTTTCGCCGCGTCCGAGCGCGAAGCTCATGCGGGGGTACACGTAGGTGGACACGGCGCCCGGGACGATCGCCATGGCCGCCAGGACGGCGGCCGCCGGCGCGTAGTGGCCGACCGTCTCCACGCTTCCGCGCTGGAGCAGGATCAGCCGGTCGAAGGTCAGGGCCACGGCTTGGAGGTAGCCGACCACGAACAGCGGCATGCCGGTGGCCACCAGCTGCCGGGCCACGGGAAGCTCGAACCGGGCCCGGACCGGCAGCGGGCGCAGCACGTGGGCGAACCCCGTCACCAGGACCGCCTGCAGGGCCGCGTGCAGGCACAGACCGGCGAACCCGAGCCCGTAGACCATGAGCGGCATGAGGAGACCGACTCCGGCCTGGAGCCAATGGACCCGGGCCAGGCGGGCGAAGTCGCGGTCCGATCGGAAGGTGGCTTGCAGGTAGGTGAGGTACATGGTGGTGGCCCCGACCACCGCCATGGCCGGCAGCGCGATCCGCCACGCGGCGCCGGAGGACCAGAACACGTCGAGGAGCACCAGGAACGTGGCTCCCACGAGCACGCTGCAGACCGCGTTGTAGAGCAGCGTGGTGGCGGCGATGCGGCGGCCCGTTTCGACGTCGCCGCGGCCGAGCGCGAAGGGCAGCTCGCGGCCCATGCCGTTGACGACGCCCAGGCGAACCACGGTCAGGTACGAGAGGACCAGGAGGAGCGTGTGCCAGACGCCCATGGAGCCGGGATCCACCCAACGGAAGGCGAGGACGTTGCCCAGCAGCGAGGTGAAGTTGACGGCCGCGACCGAGAGCACGAAGGGCGCCGCCGCCCGCCGCCCCACCCCGCCCATTCGTTCCCCGCCGGCGGCCGGCTCGCTGGTGGTCGCCGCCGGACGGACCATCCGTTCGGCTGCGCCGGGGAAGCCGGGAACGGCCGTGGCCGCCGGGCGCGACGGGGTCATCGCTCCTCTCCCCAGAGCCGCTTCGTGAGCTGCCGCCGCAGCTCCCGGCGGTCGGAAGAGAGGCCGTGGATCATCCGGGCCTGGTAGGAGGCGACGTACTCGTCGAAGGTCCCGAGGACGCGCGCCGGAACACCCGCCGCCACGGTCTCCGGAGGGACGTCGCGGGTGACGACGCTGCCCGCTCCGACGATGCTGCGGGGCCCGACGGTCACGCCCGGCATCAGGACGGCGCGCAGCCCGATGAAGGATCCTTCGAGGACGCGGATGGTCCCGAAGCGGTTTCCGAAGGGGGAGCTTCCCTCGATACGGTCGCGGAAGACGCGGCTGGAGCCGTCGTGGTTCACGAACACGACCCCGGCGGCGATCGCCACCCGGTCGCCGATCTCGATCAGCCAGGGCTCGGTGCCGAACTCGCGCACCTCGGTCACGATCGTCGTCCCCGATCCGATCCGCACGCCAAGACGCCGCAGGTAGGCAACCTTGCTCCCGCGGCAGAGGACCCATCGTTCGAAGAGCCGGACGGCGCGCGCGGCCGCCAGCCGGACGGCGGCCACCGGGCGATGCCCCCCTCCCTTCCCGCCCGCCGCCGGCCGGGGGAGGGCGGCGTCCCCGGGACGCCCGGCGCGCCCCGCCTCGACCAGACCGGGCACCCGCGCCTCAGGCAACCTGGCCCGCCCTCCCGCCCGGCGGCGTCTCGGGCGGTAGGTCGCCGGCGAGGATCCGATAGAAGACGTCCGCGTCGGCCGGGCTCGCGGGCCCCTCGAGGAAGAGGTCCCGGGCGCGATACGAGGGACTGAACGCGTCGAACGAGAACGTCGAGAACACGACGTTGAGGTACTGGCGGGCCCGCATCTGCTGTTCGGGGGTCGGATGCGCCCCCACCCGCGCCAGGCGGTCGATCGCGGAGAAGTAGTCCGCGACGGCGGCGGGCTCCTCGACGAGGCCCAGGTCGTGGTACTTGGGCCGGGCCGCGGCGAGCACCGGGACGCCGCGCGCGACCATGTCGACGCCCACGGAGCTGATCCAGACCAGGCCGCCGTTCAGCCCGGGCATCAAGGCGTAGCTGCTGGCGTCCTCGTCCCCCCCGATGACGAACACGTTGGGAGCCCCTGCCGCGATCTGCCGCGCCACCTCGCCCATCCGGACCACGACCTTGCTCCGGATCCACGCCTCGTCCGGGTGCGCGCGCACAACCAGGTTCCAGGCCGGCCGGTCCCGGAAGAAGCCGATGGTCTGCCTCAGCCAGTCCCGCTGGTTCCGGAAGATGGGCTGGCGGCGCAGTATCGAGCTGTCCCCCACCACGTTCGGGGCGAGGAGGAAGGAAGGCCCCGGGCGCTCCCGGAAGGCGGCCACCGCGGGCGGCAGAGGCTCGGTCCGCGCCGTGCGCTGGACGCGGTGGAGGTTGCCCGGGGCGGCCTCGTCACGGCCGAGCGCGCCCTCCTGGAACCGGAGGAGCCGGGCGGCCTCCGCCTCCCGCCCGGCGTCCCACGAGCCGAGCGCGCGCAGCCACCCCTCCAGGTTGTATTCGAGGGCGGGGGCGTTCAGGTTGCAGATCATGTGGCCCGGGCGCCAGGCCCACCCCTCGACGGTCAGCACGTCCACTCCAGCGCGCCGCGCCGCCTCGCACACCGCGGGGCTCCGGCCGATCAGCCCGCTGTAGCAGACGACGCGCGGGACGGGGTTCTCGCGCAGGATACGGTCCATCGCCGCCCCCGACTCCAGCAGCAGGGTCTCGGCGCGGGCCACCGCCCGTCGATAGGCTCGGGCCAGCGGCCCGTCTTCGTGCTCCTCCACGTGGAGGTCGTAGGCCGCCACGGTGGGCGCAAGCTCCCGGGCGAAGTCGGCGTACGGGCCGGCTTCCTCGAGGGTAGGGCGCCAGTCGTCGAGGTCGATGAGGCGCACGTCGGGAATCGACTTCACTCCGGCCCAGAAGCCCAGGCGGTCCATCCCCGCGACCCGGGCCAGCGGGTAGAGCCGCCTCACCTCCGAGGAGGAGTAGACGAGCGTGGTGGCGACTCCCAGGCGCCGGAGCTGACAGGTCGCGTAGACCGCCCACTCGATCCAGGTGCGGTTGCGGAAGGCGGTGACCATGACCCGGTCTCGCAGGCCGTTCACGCCCGACAGCGCGGCGGTCCAGCTCGAGAGCGCGAGCCTCGGCAGCGCCGGCTGGGTGATGGTCAGCCGCCCCGCCCACTGGGCGACTCCCAGCGCGGTCCGGCGCGCTCGGTGCAGGACCTTCACCACGCCTCCACCAGCGTCTTCCGGACCATGGGATCGCTCGAGGCGATCCGGCGGTCGCGGTAGTGCGAGTCCTTGGGCACGTGGGTGGTGGAGATCTCCTCGAAGATGCATCCGCGCTCCGACCGGAACTCGTGGTTCTGTCCGCGCTGGACGATCTGCATGTCGCCCGGGTACAGGTGGCGCGCCTGCCCGTCCAGGAACAGCTCCAGCTCGCCGTGGAGGACCTGGAACGTCTCCTCCTTCTCCTTGTGGTAGTGGCCGGGATGGTGCTGCCCGGGCAGGACCACGATCAGCTTCTTGCAGTACTCGCGGTTGAGCAGGGTGATGATCACCGCCCCGAAGCGGCGGAACTGCTGTGGCCCGTGGTGATGGCTCAGCTCGATCTCGAACTGCGAGCCGATCTCGATGCCGGCCTCCTGGAGCATGCCCTTGGCGTCGTGGATGGCCTCGCGCATCACCTCCACCGGTCCCCGCGTGCGGCTCTCGGTCAGTGGCTCGTTCTCCTGGTAGTCGCGGGAAGCGACCATGCCCTCCACGAACTCGCCGCTCGTGGTCTGCCCCTCCCCGCACGGCATGGCGAAGAACACGTCCTGGCGCGCCAGCGTCTCGCCGGTCTTGACGGCCCGCCGCGCGAAGGTGCCCCGGGTGAGCTGGTGCAGCGACTGGCTCTCCTCGGAGGTGATCGTCTTGTCGGCGGGCGGCCCGCAGATCTCCCTCATCCGGACCGCCGACTCCACCCAGGCCGCGGTCTGCGCCGGGTCCATCGAGTAGGCGTTGAGCGGCGAGCCGGCCCGGGGCAACCCCACGTGCCTCTCCAGCACGCGGGCACCGAGCGCCACCGCCGCCTTGACGACGTCCAGGTTGTCGGGGGCCTCGTGGCCGCTGTAGCCGACGGGCAGGTGGCGGAAGCGCTTCTGCATGCGGTGCATGAAGCCCATCTGGACCTGCGCGTTCGGGGTGGGGTAGAGCCCGACGCAGTGGAGGAGCGCCAGGTCCTTCACGTAGCGGTGGTCGAAGAAGCTGACGATCTTGTCGATGTCGTGGATCGACTTGCCCCCGGTGGAGCACACCACGGGCTTGCCGGCCGCGGCGACCGCCTCCAGGAGCGGCCAGTCGGCGGCGCTGCAGCTCGCCACCTTGACGATGTCGACCTCGTGCTCGAGCACGAGGTCGACCGAAGCCTCGTCGAACGGGGTCACCATCGACAGCAGGCCGGCGTGGCGGGTCGCCGCCACCAGCCGCCGGAAGTCCCGGGGCGCGAGCCGGGTGGAGAGGAAGCGGGGGACGTGCTTGAGGTCGGTGCGATGCAGGCAGTCGGGATGGATGAAGGAGTCGAGGTCCCGGTATTGAAGCTTCACCGCCGCGCGGACGCCGTAGCGGCCCGCGATCTGGCCCATCTCGGAGACGATGCGCAAGCCGTGTTCGACGTCGCCCTGGTGGTTGTTCGCCATCTCGAAAACGAAAAGCAGTTCCGGGAACGTCTGCGTCATGCGGTCTTGCTCCTCTGGTTTCGGGTGCACGTCTGAATCCAGGCCTGGAGGCTGGAGAGGGAGATCATCCGGTCGTCCACGTAGTAGTCGGCGGCGGGCTTCCCGAAGTGGACCTCGTCGTGGGCGACGCCCCACGAGCGGAGCTGCTCTCGGGTGACGGCGCGCCAGTCCAGGCCGGTCTGGCTGCCCCGGGCGGTGTACACCACGATGCGGTTGCCGGCCGCGTGGAGCCGGCTCAGGAGCGCGATGGCGGCCGGGTACGGCTGGGCCCGGCGGTAGTCGTTGCCCGGCACCAGGGTCGCCAGCACGCCGTCGAGGTCGAAGGCGAAAGTGCGGCCGGTCGGCATCTCGCCGGGCACGAAGTCGCGCTCGGCCGCCGCCAGCTCCTGCCAGTCGTCGATGTCCTGGAACCGCTCCATGACGTAGGCGAGGATCCGGTTCCCGGTCATCGACCCCCGGCGGATCACCCGGGCGCGGACCACGTCCACGGCGGCGTTCTGCAGGTAGACCACCGGCAGCTCCTGGCGGGGGAGGTTGTAGGGCTCGGGGATCGTGCTCTCCAGGAGCGGACGGAGCGTGCCCTCGTCGGCCAGCCGCCACATCTTGTAAGGCGTGTGGGAGGCGGCGGTGACGGACCGGACGGAGTCGGCGGCCTCGTCGCCGAGCAGGAAGTCGACCGCCCGCTCGACGTCCTCGACCTGCCGCAGGGGACAGGTCGGGCGGAGATGGACGCAGGCCTCGGGACGGTACCCCTCGTGCCGCTCGAGCCATTCGAGGGCGTGAGTGAAGACCTCGAGGTCGGTCGAGCGGTCGCCGGCGAGCGCGGCGGGGCGGAGGAACGGTGCCTCCGCGCCGGCCGCGAGGGCCAGCTCGCGGTACCGTTCACTGTCGGTGCTCACCAGCACCCGGTCCACGTTGCGAGCCTGCAGGCCGTGCTCGACGCTGTGGGCCAGGAGAGGCCGGCCGCGGAACGAGAGCACGTTCTTGTCGGGAACGCTCTTCGACCCGCTCCGCGCGGGAACCAGGGCCAGCACGCTCATGCCGTCACCTGCGCCTGAGCGGGCGCGGACATGGCCACCTCGGTCTCGCGCGGCGGGGGGTGGAACGTCGGGACCAGCGCGCGGAGCGCGCGCATGGCCTGTTCCTCGTCGCGCGCGTCCAGGCTCCGGACCAGGGGGGCCATGAGCTCCCGGCACCGCTGCCGGCCGAGCGCGCGGCTGCGGATGCGCAGCAGCTTGGCCTGTCGCATCGGCTCCGCTTCCTCGGACTCGTCGACGAGGCTCTCGTGGACCTTCTCCCCCGGACGCAGGCCGATGATCTGGATCTCGATGTCCTTGCCGGGCTCGTATCCGTAGAGCCGGATCAGGTTGTGGGCGAGGTCGAGGACGCGGACCGGCTCTCCCATGTCCAGCACGTAGATCTCGCCGCCCTGGGCGATCCGTGTGGCTTGCAGGATGAGCCCGCACGCCTCCGGGATCGTCATGAAGAACCGGGTGGCGTCCGGGTCGGTGACGGTCACCGGCCCGCCACGGGCGATCTGCTCGTGGAACAGCGGGAGCACGCTGCCGTTGGACCCGAGCACGTTCCCGAACCGGACCGCGGCGAAGCGCGTCGTGGATCCCTGGGCCATGGCCTGGACGTAGGTCTCCGCCGCCCGCTTGGAGGCTCCCATGACGCAGGACGGCGCCACCGCCTTGTCGGTGGAGACCAGGGTGAAGTTCGGAACCCCGAGGTCGCGGGCCAGCTCGGCCAGGAGCGACGTGGCCACGGCGTTGGTGGCCAGCGCCTCCATCGGGTGCTCCTCGCACAGGGGCACGTGCTTCAGCGCCGCCGCGTGGAGGATCACGTCCGGCCGCTCGGCGCGGAACAGCTCGGCCATCCGGGCCTGGTCGCGCACCGACGCGAGCGCGGCGACCGCGCGCGGGCCGAGGCTCGCGCGGGCCTGGCGGTGGACGTCGTAGAGCGGGGTCTCCGCGCAGTCGACGAGGACCAGCCTGGCGACGCGGTGCGCCTCGCGGAGGGCGAGCTGGCGGGCCAGCTCACCGCCGATGCTGCCGCCGGCCCCGGTGACCAGCACGGTCTTGCCTTCGAAGAACCGGAGCAGCTCGGCCGCGGCCAGGTCGACGGCGCTGCGGCTGAGGAAGGTCTCTTCGGGCACCGGCACGGCCTCGACGATCCCGGCCTTCCCCCGCAGCAGCGTCTCCAGGGGAGGGATCACCCGGAAGTCCCTCACTCCGCGGGCAAGCTCGGCGATGCGCCTGAGCACGCGCGGAGGGGCCGAAGGGATCGCGACGATCACTCGGTCCAGGGGCCGCGTCCGGCGGATCTCGGGGAGGTCCCGGGTGGTGCCCAGGATCGGCCGGCCGAGCAGGGTGGAGTCCTGCTTGTCGGGATCGTCGTCCACGAAGCCGATCAGCTCGAGCCCTTCGCGCCGCAGGCTCAGCAGCTGCTTCGCCAGGCTCACCCCCGCCCGTCCCGCGCCGACGATCAGCACGCGGGTCAGGCGCTGCCCGGACCGGGGCGTCCAGCCGAACATGCCTTCCCGGAACATCCTCCAGGCGACGCGCCGGGCGGCGAGCAGGCCGAAGGTCAGCATCCAGTCGATGACCAGGACCCCGCGGGAGTAGGGGCGATGGCCGGGCACCAGGTTGAACGACACCAGCACGGCCAGGCTCGCGAGAGTGGTGCTCCGAGCCAGGCTCAGCAGGTCGGGGATCGTCGCGTAGGTCACCAGGGAGCGGTAGGTGCGGGCGAGCAGGAACACCAGGGCCTTGGCGACGACCACCGTCGCCACCGTGCGCTGGAAGTGGTCCCAGGCCGCCGGGTAGGGCTGCAGGTCGCTGCGGATCAGGAACGCGCCCGAGTAGGCCATCGCGAAGAGGGCCGCATCGGCTGCCATGCCGGCCGCCCGTCTCCGGCCGGAGAGGGGTGTCCTCATGGAACGATCTCCGCGCTCAACCCGTAGCGCAGGCCCTCGTAGCCGAACAGCGGCAGGCTGCTGACGCGGCGCGTCCAGGTCGCCTGGGCTCCGATCCGCACGGACTCCCCGAACGCGCGGGTGAGCGCCATCGTCGCGGTCCAGCGGTGGTCGAGGCGGTCGAAGAGGGAGAGGGCGGCCGGATCCGGGTACGGGTAGGGCAGCAGGTAGCGGGCCTCCTCGAACCCCGCGGAGCCGACTGCCTCGAGGCCGAGGGGAAGGCCGAGCGTGGCCCCGCCCTCGTACCTGCGATAGACGAACGCGTTGCGGTAACGGAGGGTGCTGACGGCCACGACGCTCGAGGCGAACACGACGTCGCGCTCGAACAGGCCCCGGAGCCGCAGCAGCCGGCCCAGCGGCGCTTCGACCTGGAGGGACGCCGCCGGACCCCGGTAGGACGGGTGCCCCTGGGCGGCGGTCTCGGGGAACTCCCGGATCCCCAGCAGGAGCCGCCCGAACGGCAGGCGTCCCGACGCGCTCTCCCGGACCACGATCCCCCCCAGGTAGCGATACGACCGGTGCGTGCGCGGGATGTCGACCCGCTGGCTGAAGAAGCGGTCCTCGAGCACTTCCGCGGTGACGACGAGGCCGCTCCGGGGCTTGAGGCCCACCCGGAGCTGGCCCGCGGCGGTCAGGGTGTTGCGGTCGAGGGCCGACTTCACGTCCCCGCCGATGCGGAAGGCGCCGGGCTGGAAGGTGAAGACCTCGCCGCTCGCCTGAGCCGTGAGCGAGAACCGTCGCGCGAAGCGGACCGCCGCCCCGACGTTGGCCCTCTTCTCCTGGCGCCTCAGCCTCTCGTCGACGTCGATCGAGAGCCGGTTCGTGAACTCCCCGCCGCCCCCGCCGCCGAACAGGGTCAGGCGCCCGAGGTCCAGCTCGGCCCTCCCCTCGCCCCCGAAGTCCGTGGATCGCTCGTCGCCCACCCGCCGGTAGTGACTCACCTCCACGAAGCCCGCGCCGGTGATCCGGAGCGGGCCGGCCGGCAGGACACCCTCGATCCGGGGACCGAACACGACGACCCCGTCGCGGGTCGGGTCCTGCAGGGTGTGGAACACGTTGGTATCCAGGCCGGCGTCCTTGAGCTGGAGGCGCGGGGTCACCCAGAGGCGCCCCCACCGGTGACGTCCCAGCGGCGGATCGTCGTCCTCCGCAGAGGCGGGGATCGCCAGGACCAGACAGGCGGCTGCGAGGAGAGCGGCGTAGGTCATCATCGGCCCTGGCATTCCGGCGACGTGGGAAGGGGCAGCTCCCGGACGGTGACGCCCTGGGACGCGAACCCCATACCACCCCGGTCGTCGACGACGGTGAGCAGGACGCCGTAGGTCACGGTCATGCACCGGGTGCCGGTGTCCCGAAAGGTGTGCTCCACCATGGGCGCGTTCGTCGTCTGCTCGGGGGTGCCGTCCCCGAAGCTCCAGACGTACGAGGCGATGGACCCGTCCCGGTCCCTCGACCCGACCGCGCTGAACGCCACGGCCGTCTGCCCCGCGTAGATCGGCGCCACCGGCGTGAAGAAGAACGTCGCGGTCGGGGGGTCGTTGGGGACGTCGGGCGCCGGAGGCAGCTCCTCACACCCTGCCCCGGTGAGGGCGATGAGGACCGCACACCCGGCCAGCAGCGGCGTGGCGCGACCGGTCCGTCGCATCAGGACCACCTCCATGGGGAGACGCGCCGGACCGCGCCGCCCGGTTCGGGCAGGAACTTGGTCGGCCTCGCGGAGAAGGCGCTGGGCTCGAACGTCGGGCCGTAGTCGTACCGGTGGCGGCTGGGCCGAGCGCGGTTCAGCACCACGCCGAGCACCTGGGCCCTCGCCTGGGCGAGCCGCTCGAGCACCTGGGTGAGCCCGCTCGCCGTGACCTTGCCGCAGCGGGCGACCACCAGGACCCCGTCCACCAATGGCGACAGGACGAGTGCGTCGGCGAGGGCTCCCGCAGGGGGCGAGTCCACGACGATCCGGTCGTAGGACTCGCGCAGGCTCGTGAGCAGCCGGCGCAGCGCCGTGCTCGCCAGCGGGTCGGCCGAGTCCCCGCGCCGCGGGAGGCCCGCGGGCAGGAGGTGGAACGGCCTGCCGGGCACCTTGTGGATGGCCTGCGCGGGGCGCGCCGATCCGCTGAGGACCTCGCACAGCCCGACCCCGGGCGTGATGCGGAACAGCATGGTCAGGGTCGGCCGCCTCAGGTCGGCGTCCACCAGCAGGACCCGCTCGCCGGCCGAGGCCAGGGCCAGCGCCAGGTTCGCGGAGGTCAGGGTCTTGCCCTCTCCAGGCAGCGTCGAGGTCACGAGCAGGACCTGGCCCGAGCTGCCTTCCAGCGGAGGCAGGGCCGACCGGACCACCCGGTACCCCTCGTGGAAGGGCTCCCTGTCCTTCGCGGGGACGAGGGCTCTGCGGCGGAGCTTCGCTTCGGGCACGACGCCCAGGAGCGGCAGGCCGAGGACCCGGACGTCGCTGGGCTTGGCCACGGAGGTGTCCAGGTAGTCCCGGGTGAAGGCGGCGGCGATCGCGCAGCCGAGCCCGAGGAACAGGCTGAGCGCCATGTCCCGGACCGGCCGCGGGCGCACCGGGGATCGCGGAGGGACGGCGGCGTCCACCACGTGGATGTTGGATGCCTGGACGTCGCGTATGACGTCGGTCTGCTTCTGGCGGGTGACGATGCTGTCGGCGAGCGTCCGGCTACCCTCCAGGTCCCGCTTCAGGGCGTCGTAGCGCAGACCGCGGCGCTCGAGATCGGCCGCCTCGGACTGCGCCTCCTGGAGGGCGCCGGCGACGCTGCCTTCCTGGGCCGCCGCCGCCTCGTAGTCGTTCTGCGCTGCCCGCACGATGCGGCGAGCCTCGGTCGCGATCTTCTCGCGGGTGTCCAGGATCTGGCGGCGCACGCGGACCATCTCGGGGTGGTCCTCGAGATAGCGCTGGCCGACCTGCGCGGCCTGGCGTTCGAGTGACGCGAGCTCGGTGCGCAGGGACTGGATGAGGGGACTGCGGATCACGTCCGGCAGCTCCTCGACGCTGCCCGCCGACCGCATCTGCCGGTACAGCGCCTCCTTGTCCATGCGCCGGGTCTTGGCCGCGGTGAGGGCGCTGCCGAGGTCTTTGAGCTTCTGCTCCAGCAGGGTCCGGCGCTCTTCGATGTTGACGAGCCCTTCCTTGTCCTGGAACGTCTGGAGCACCTGCTCGGCCGCCTCGACCTTGCGGGCCTGCTCTTCCTTCTCCTTGACCAGCCAGGTTCCCGCCTCCGCCGACGTGCGGTACCTGAACTCGAGGGTCTGCCGGATGTAGGCTTCGGCGACCGCGTTGGCGGCACGGGCGGCCAGGTCGGGACGGAAGGACCGGAAGGCGATGGCCACGAGCTGGCTGTCCTTGACCGGCTGCACGCTCAGGCGGGACTGGAAGCGGTCGATGATCTGCTCCATCAGGAGCGAGGCGCCGGGCGCCGCCGCCTCGGCCGCCGCCACCTCTTCTCCGGAGCGGGGGCCCAGGAACTCGGGGTCCTGGAGCAGTTTCAGCCGCTCCACGACCTTCCGCGCGATCAGGCGGCTCTGGAGGAGCCGGTACTGCGTCTGATAGAAGTCCGCCCACGCTTCGTTGGCCCGAGGGTTCTTCTCGAAGTCGAGGACGTTTGGGATCTCGCGTTCGATCAGGATGTGAGCGGTGGCCTCGTAGGACGGGCGCACGAGAAGCACCCGGGCCAGCCCGGCGGCGAGCACGAGCGCCAGGACGGCCACGGCCAGCAGTCGGCGCCGGAGGAGCACGTGCCAGTATTCGCGGATGTGCAGCGCTTCGTTGCGGGAGTCACCGCTCCACGGCAGGTTCTGTGTCATGGTGGGTGGTTCGTGGCGTGAAGGACCCAGGGAAGAGGCGCCGGCCGGACGGCGAAGAGCCTCCGGGGCGGCAGTCGTCGTTACCAATCCGCCGCGAAGCCGCGACCCGAGAACCGGGATCCCGCTTCCGGCACGACACGGGCGCGTTCGCCGCGCTTCGTGATGACCCGTTGGACAGTCTCACCGGCCAGAGCGTCGGTGATCCAGCCGCTGGGGAAGCTCGCAAGCGCTGTGCCACGGGACGAGACGGCCCTGCTCGCTCACGCTAGCCACCGCTCGCCCTGCCGGGCGGGTGAAGTGTGCCTTGGGCGCGAGCTCGCGCGGGGTCACGCAGATTAGTGAGCGTGCGCGATCGAGGCGCGCCGCGTCGGTCGCGGATCAGGCGCCCTCGTCCGGACCTTCCGATGGCAGCCGGGACGCGAGGATCGCAGCGGCCTTCCGGAGCATCCGCTCGAGGCACTTCAGCCGCTGCTGGAGCCGCGCGTTCTCACGCTCCAGATCCCGCATGCGGGAATCGGCCTGCCGCGGCTTGGGGCCGCGCCTCCGGGCCCCGAGCTCGGTCTGCGCTGCTTCTTCGCGCTGCCGGCGCCAGAGGGCGAGATGCGAAGAGTAGAGTCCCTCGCGCTGCAGCAGGGTCCCGACCTCCCCCGGCTCTCTGCAGCTGTCGGCCTCCCTCAGGATCCTGAGCTTGTACTCCGCGGTGAAACGCCTCCGCCGGCGGGGGTCCGTGCACGGGCGCGCGCCGGTCGCGAAGGGGGCCTCCGGCGGCTCCGCGAGGACCGCGACGCCGCGCCCCGACTCGCCGTCCGCATCGCCGCCGGCTGCCGACGCCGCCGTCCGTGTATCGTGGGATCTCGTCAGAACCGTTCCCCCGGTCTACACTAAACTCGACCTGATCGCCGCCCCGTGAACCGCGGTGATCGGACCGATCTCGCCCGGTCCGGCGCCGCCGTCCACGCACGGCCCTTGTCGTCTCCCCCTCCGCGAGTGTTCCGGAGATGGTTGGTTTGCGTAATGTTTACCAATAGATAGTCTGCTGCTGTTACAGTCACTTGTAAGGTTGGCCGAAGAACTTACAACGGTCCCTCGAACGACAGCTGGCGCCGGCGCGCCATGGGGTCGGGGCGGCAGACGATCCACACCTCGGTGAATCTATCTGTATTGAGGCGTTGCCCTGCTGTCGGCAGCGGGCTCGCGGCATCGAGCGTCAGGACCGGTTCGCTGGCCGCGGTACCATTCGACGGTTCGCCTCAGGCCTTCCTCGAAGCCGGTGACGGCCTCGAACCCGAAGAGGCGCCTCGCGCGCGTGACGTCGAGGCAGCGTCTCGGCTGGCCGTCGGGCTTGCTCGAGTCCCAGCGGACCAGGCCGCGGAACCCCATGAGACGCGTGAGCAGCTGCACGAGATCGCGGATCGTGATCTCGAACCCCGCACCGAGGTTCACGGGCTCCAGGCCGTCGTAACGCGACGCCGCCAGGCAGATGCCTCGAGCGGCATCTTCGACGAAGAGGAACTCCCGGGACGCGGCGCCGGTGCCCCAGACGTCGATGTGGTCCGCGCCCTGGTCCAGCGCGTCCTGGATCTTCTTCATCAGGGCGGGGATGACGTGCGAGGAGGCGGGGTCGAAGTTGTCGAGCGGCCCGTAGAGGTTGACCGGCAGGAGATGGATCACGTCCAGCCCGTACTGCCGGCGGTAGGCCTGCCCCTGGACGAGGAGCATCTTCTTCGCGAGCCCATACGGGGCATTGGTCTCCTCCGGGTAGCCGTTCCACAGGTCCTCCTCTCGGAACGGGACCGGCGTGAGCTTCGGATAGGAGCAGATCGTGCCGACCGCGACCACCTTTCCCACCTTGTGGATCCGGCACTCCTCGAGGAGCTGGGCCCCCATCATCAGGTTCTGGAAAAAGAAGGAGCCCGGATTGTCGCGGTTGGCTCCGATGCCGCCCACCCGCGCGGCGAGGTGGATCACCACTCCCGGCCTGGTCTCCGCCAGGAGCCGACGGCAGTCCTCACGCACCACGAGGTCGTACTGTTGCCGCCGCGGTGCGAGGACCTCCGCTGGGCCGTGCCTCCGAAGCTCCTGCACGACATGGCTTCCCAGGAACCCTGCCCCACCCGTCACGACGACGCGTTTGCCCTCCAGGCTCATTTCCCGCACCCCACGCGACCGCTGAAGACCAGAATCACCGCCCCAAGCACGGGAGACGAGCCCGCCGGCGCCAGTCGGCTGATCGCCGGACGAGGAGCAACGCTCGTGCCACGAGGGAAGCGATCGACCGCGCACCGGCCGCATGCCGAGCCGTGGCTGAATCGACACGCCGCGGGTCTGTCCCCGGGGGTTGTGCCGTCCGGTCTGTCATCCGTCGGTTTCGGCCATTCCTCGCGCCGGCCGCACGCCGTCCAGGAGGCCCAGCGCTCGCAGCGCCGACGCCGAGACTCGGCCGGTCCGGGCGAGATCCACCCGCCGATCGCGGAAGGCATTCCACTCCCGCATGCCGGCACGATGCAGGGCGAGGGCGCCCAGCAACACCGCGTCGTCCCCCGAGAGGTGCCCGGACTCGAGCGCGTCGTGGACGAGAGTGGCACTCCGGCCGTGGCCAAGGCCGAGCAGCAGGTCCGCCACCGCTGCCATCGGTCCGCGGAGATCCTGCGGGAGGGTCCGCGCGAGGCCTGGGTCGAGGTGGGGATCCCGGGCAAGGTTGTCGCGGGAGGTGAGCAGCCCCGCATAGACCGCCGCCGCGTGGAGCCCGGCGTCGTCGGGCGACTGACGGATCCGTTCGAGAAGCGTCTCGGCCCAGCCGTGCGAGGCGCGAGACGCGGCTTCGCGGAGCCCTTCGAGCCCGGCGTCCGGCGGAAGGGCGGCCCTCGCCTCCCCGATCGTCCAGAGAGCGCGCGCGACCAGCGCTGGGGCGACCGAGCCCACGTCGCCCGTCTGGTCGAGGTCTTCCCAGACCGCGTGCAGCTCGGCCACCGCCTCGTCGGAGGCCTCGCGTCGATACGCGGCGGCCAGCAGCTCCCAGGAGGCCCGGTCGAGCACCCGAGCCGAGCGGCGGATCCGGGCCAGGCGCGACCGCCGCACCTGCTCCTCGTGGTTCGCGACCCCCCGCGCCCGAACCGCCTTCCAGGCCTCGCGCTGCGCCGGCGAGAGGGACCGCCCCGCGGCGAACCCGGGATCGGCGCCCGAGCCGCGAATCCGGCCCAGCAACGCCGCGGCGGCCTCGTGGGCCTCGCGATCTCCGACGACCAGCAGGAGGTTGCCGTCCAGCATGGCTGCCCTCGCCCCGTCCCGCGCGGCCGGGAGGGCGGCCGAGACCACCCTCTCGAGGTCGCGCAACGCTTGCGTTGCCGCGTCGTCGGTCGACGGGGCGCCGGCTGGCGGCCGGGCGAGATCGCCCGCGTGGTAGACCCACGCCGTGGTCTCTCCGGCGCGCCGGGAGGACCGGACCTGGACCGCGCCGGCCTCGACGTGCCACTCGAGGCCGGCCGGCTGGAGCAGCCAGGTGAGGGCCTGCGCCACGTCCGCGCGGCGCAGGTCGCGGTACGACACCCGCAGGCGGTCGACGTCTCGCATGGCGGCGGCGTCCTCCAGGCTGCCGGCTTCGATGTGCACGTGGACGCCGGCCGCGGTGGCCACGGAGCGCAGCGCCGTCTCCAGGTCGGTGTTTCGGACCACGAGATCCAGACGGCGCTCGAGCGCCGGCAGCGCGAGCAGGGCCTCCTCGGTCCGGGCCTCCTCGGCCGCGTTCCACAGCTCCGCGATTCCCGCCCGCGTGCCGTCTTCGCCCCAAGCCTGCGCGCGCAGGTACACCTCCTCCAGGACGTGGGCGAGCTGGAGCTGCCGGCGAGCCGCATCCCACCGCCGGGCCCCGGCGTGCCGCCGCGCCTGCTCGAGCGCCTCGCGCGCCTCCGCGTGGCGCTCGGAGAGGTCCCGAGCCGGGATGGGGCTGCGTCCGTGGATCGGCGGGTCCGGCACCTCGAGCACACGCCGCATCGGGGCCTGCGGCCCGGGCGGAGCCGGCATCGTAGAGGCCATGGGCACGCCGCCCACGGTCGCCGCCACGACGCCTCCGGGCAGGCCACCGATGACGCCGCCGGCGACGCCGGCGTCCGACGGCGAGGCGTACGCAACGGTTCCCGGCGCGGGCGGGGGCGGCGCCACGGGTGCCGCGCCGCTGCGTCCCGCGCGCCGCGCCACCCTGGAGTGCTTGGCGGGGGCGGCGAGCATCACCATCTCGCCGACCGCACGACCCTCGTCCCGCTCCTCCCCGAAGATGCCCTCGAACGACAGCCCCTCCGGAAGCGGCAGGGGGACGAGCATCCGATGGGGCGGCCGCGGCGGCCCCTCGGCGGCCCCCCCGTACTCGTCCACGGCCACGAAGCTCGTGTACGCGCTGATCAGGCGGTGGTGCAGGGCGAGCGTGGTGACCTCTTCTTCCAGCGGCTCCGGGTCCCCCACCGCCACGGCGAGCTGGTCCGATAGGTCCTCGATCTTCTTCCGTGCCCAGACCTTCGCCAGCACCGCGTGCCCGGCCCGGTCCTCGGGCAGCGCCAGCTCGACCGGGAAGCTCGTCGGCTGGCCCTCCGCCGTGCCCGCCAGCCGCACCGTCGCACGGCCGCCCGCGCGGTAGCGTCCGAAGAGCACCACCGGCCGTCCAGCCCACAGCTCCGGGACCCGCGCGGGATAGGTCTCGTGCACGTCGAGCCCTCCCCAGTCGATCTCGATCCGGGAGAGCTGGGCGCGCTGGATCCGCTCGACGATGCGGCCGACCAGCTCGCTCGGGTCCTCGCGAAGGCCGAGGACGGCCGACATCCCGCCGCCCTGCCGGGCGACGCCGTCGATCAGGTGGCGGTTGGGCGACGAGCCGATCCCGATCGTCCAGAACCGGAGCTGGTCGCCGGCGCGGCGGCCGACCTCGGCGATGATCTCGTCCTCGTTGCCGATGTAGCCGTCGGTGAGCATGACCACGATCCGCACGCGCTCGGGATCCACCGGGTCGGCCAGGACGGCGCGGATGCCGGCGAGCATCTCGGTGCCGCCTCCGGCCTGCACGGAGTCGGTGAAGGACCGGGCCCTCGCCAGGTTCGCCGGCGAGGCCGGCAGGTAGGAGGCGAACAGCGGGTTCGCGTTCCCGGCGAACGTCACCACCTGGATCCGGTCCTCGGGCCGGACGCGTTCGAAGAGCCGGCGGAGCGCCTCGCGCACGGCTTCGGTGGGAGCCCCCGACATCGACCCGGACACGTCGATCAGGAAGCACACGTCCCGCGGCGGGGCCGCGCGCAGCTCCTCGTCGATCTCGCGGGGCTGCATCATCAGCAGGAAGTACCCGCCTTCCCCGGGACGGGCGTGGGCCAGCACCGCCAGATCCGGCTTCGTCCCGGCCACCCTGTAGGTGAGGACGAAGTCCTTGTTCGGGATCGAGTCCTGCGGCGACAGCGCCACCACCGCCCGCGGCGCTCCCGGCCGCTCGACGCGCGCCTGGTGCGCTCGCA
>Ga0268386_10000112_pt1 | contig 45190 bp, 36 predicted proteins | sample RVTome_15_FD_200260 | JGI IMG/M metagenome (GOLD analysis project Ga0268386, IMG submission 200260) | Soil microbial communities from uranium-contaminated site in the Upper Colorado River Basin, Wyoming, United States - RVT150D86... ... | reverse complement strand
CATTATCGAAGAAATTGACACCGGCATCGTAGGCCGCCGCCATCATTTCGACGGCGTTTTTCAGGTCGACCTGTTTGCCGAAGGTCACCCAGGAGCCAAGCGAAAGCTCGCTGACCTGGATCCCGCATTTGCCGAGGTGTCGGTACTTCATCCTAGACGGGCTGGTGCAACCAGTGGGCGAGATGGAGACGCGCCTGGCGCTGCCACCACGGCCACTGGTGTGCCACGTCGTGACCCCACAGGTCGAGCCGGTGGGGGATGCCCTTGGCCTCCAGCACCCTGGCAAAATTCTGGGCATCCTCGATGTTGCCGTCCTCCCACTTACCCTGCCCGCACACCAGCACCAGGTGCGTGTGTTTGCGGATCAGTTCCAGGTACTCGCCCTGGATGCCCTGCACGTAGGCCATCGGGTTGTTGAAGTAGACATCCGAATTGTTGAACCCTTCGGTCATCCAGGTGGCGTCGTAACGCCCACTCATGCACAGGGCGTAACGGAACACCACCGGGTGCTTGAGCGCAAAGTTGGCCGCGTAGTAAGCGCCGAGGCTTGTGCCGGCCAGTGCGATCGGAATGTCCGACTTCTGGCAATCCTGGCGAATATACGGCACCAGGTCTTCCACGACGAACCGCTCGTAGAGCTGGTGGCGTTTGATGCGCCAATCGGGCGGATTCTCCTTGCGGGTCCAGGCCTCCGAAACGTTGCTCTCGACGGTGTAGAGCTTGAGCTTGCCGGCCTCCAGAAAGTCGGACAGCACCTCGACCATGCCATGGGCCTCCCACTCGTGCGCCATCCCCGAAGCGCTGGGAAAGGCGACCAGCGGCGGGCCGAAATGGCCGTAGCGCCACAGGTGAACTCTGCGGCCCATGGCCGCACTGGGAATCATTTCGTGTTGGCGGAACATGCCTTGATCATCGTCATGGGGCCGGCCGACATTATTCCGCGGAATCGATACGGCCGTCCATCGACCGTGAATCGATACCCCTGGTCGATCAGGAAACGGCAGCAGGTTCGAGGCGGGACAGGAACTCCTCTCGGTACTTGCGCCCCAGCGGGACCTCCTGCCCGGAGCTGAGCACAATCGCATACTGGCCCCCTCCGATCGGCTTCAACTCCGATACTGCATCGACATTCACGATGTAGCTTCGGTGGACACGCGCGAAGCGACTCGGGTCCAGTTTGCCTTGCATCTCCTGCATGGTGCCGCGCAAGAGGAATTCTTCCCCCTTGCTGAACAGGCTGATGTAATTGCCGGCCGATTTCAGGCACTCGATTTGCCTGGTTAGGAGGCGCGCGCTGCTTCGCCCGCGGCTGGCCAGGATCATATCCGGATAGCGGGCCGGCGCGTCCACTTTCTTCTTGTTCCAGTGACGGTACAGCCACAGAATGATCACCATGCCGATGTAAAGCGGCAGGTCCTTGCTGTACTCGTAGGCGAGCATGGTGAGGACACCGGATACACCTTCACCGGCAGCGTGGTCGTAGCGAAGGCCGTTCAAAACATAGAACAGGCTGCGCAAGGCCATGAGGATTCCGACATGGCCCAGGGAGAAAATCACCGACCCGACCGCATGCATGGCGACGTCGAACGCCGGCTTGTCACGGTTGACGGGGTGGCGAGTCAGCCAGTAACGAACAAACTGCAGCATGATCAGAGCCGAGACCGCGCTGCTGGCCTCGTTCGTGACCAGGCGCAGCATGTCGACCGGCCTTCCCGCAGTCCCGTATTCGCGCATGATCGCGAAGGCCCCAAGCGTCCAGAAAAGCCCCACAAAGACTACCCAGAATCCCACCTCGAGGGAGCGTGTCCGCCAGTCGATTTCGCGCAGGCGGTTCATGACTGATCGATTCGAAGCGCCCTTCGAGCCGCCATTCGTCCCACGCGCATGTCGTTTGTCCCGGAAAGTGTGCAATTGTCCCTGCTGGGCCGGTCAAATTGGCTGCATCTTACTCGAAGGGCCTCATTCGCATGAAACCTGGAATTCCCGCTTCGACACTCCGTCCGCCGAAAATTTGTCTCCGGCAGGCAGCACTTTTTTTGTCAATCTGGCTCGGGGCCCACGCTTTCGCCCTGGCCGCCCCATTTGAATGGCCGCCAGCCGAAGCCGCAGCGGTGGGCATCGATCCCGCGATGCTTGCGGTTCTGGATCAAAAAACCAGGCAGGGAGACTTCGGCCAGGTCAAGAGTCTCATGCTGTTGAGGCACGGCAAGCTGGTCTACGAAGCCTACTTCCGCGGCCACGGACCGAACGACCTCTTTCCCCTTTATTCCGTGACCAAGAGCTGGGCCTCCGCCGTGATCGGGATTGCCATCATGCGCGGTGACATATCCGGCGTGGATGAACCGCTGGACGCGATCTTCCACCAATATCCGGCCCCCTTTCTCGCCAGTCCCGCCAAGCGCACGATCACCCTCCAGGACGTTCTGACGATGCGGCACGGCCTGGCGTGGGATGAGTGGTCGACCTGGTTCACCGATCCGGCCAATCCGGTCAACCAGATGACCAAATCGCCCGACTGGTGGGCCTTTGTCCTCGACCGCCCGATGACGGCCCCGGCCGACTCGGTTTTCCGCTACAGCACCGGCGTATCGAACTTGCTCGGCGGGGTTGTGTGGACAACTATCGGGCAGTCCGCTGCCGAGTTCGCGCTGGACCACCTCTTCGGCGCCTTGGACATCAATGAAGCGCACATCGAAGTCGATCTATCCGGCGGCCCGCGAGGCAGCGGGATTACGCAATTCCAGCCCGGCCTGACGCCGACCGGTCATGGCCTGTGGCTCAAGACCAGGGATCTCGCGAAGCTCGGGCAACTGTATCTCGACCGCGGCGCCTGGGATCTCCAGCGCCTGGTCCCTTCGGAATGGATCGAACAAAGCTGGCGTGACTACAGCAACTCGCAAACCGACCCGCAGATTTTCCCGGAAGGAGCGGGCTACGGCTATCAGTGGTGGAGCTTCGAGGTCGACCTCGAAGATCGGCGAACCCGCGTGCACATGGCCGAGGGCTGGGCCGGCCAGTTTGTGCTGGTCGTCCCGGAGTTGGACCTGGTGCTGGCTTCCAATGCCGACAACGGTCAAGACAGCGGGCCGAACATCGTCGACGCGCTCCGCGACATCGTCGTGCCCGCGGTGGAGCCCGGCTTCGACCCGCGCAACGACGGCGGCCTGACCGGCTCCTGGTACTCACCCGACCTGCCCCACCAGGGCTTTATGCTCGAAGTCGTCCCCACCACCGGCCAGGTGGTGCTCTACTGGATGACCTTCGAGCCGGCCACCGGCAAACAGCAGTGGATGATCGCCGTCAGCCTCCTGTCCGGCCGCCGCACCAACCTCGAACTGCTGCGCCCGGTGGACGGGGCCTTTATCGGCAACACCGAAGCGGAACTGGTCCACTGGGGTGAGGCCGAACTCGAATTCCTGAGCTGCACCACCGCGTCGTTGGCCTATGCCTCAGCCGACCAGGCGGAGCGCGGCACCATCAGCCTGCAGCGGTTGACCCCCAATTCCATGTGCAGCGAGCCTTCCGACAAGTAGGCTGAACATGGCGCGGGTGGCGGCACGACTGCCCACCTTGACTAGTCCCATCGACTTTTGGCGTCATGCTAGAATCCAGCCATGTCGAAGCTGGCCCAACAACTGGCTGAATTTCTGTCAAGTTATCCGCAACTTGAGTTGGCCATCCTGTTTGGCTCACAAGCAGCAGGCGCGACGTCTCCCGACAGCGATATCGATTTGGCCGTACGGGCACCGCAGCCGATTTCGGCGGATCTCAAAATGGAGTTGATTGAGCAGATCGGCAAGCGTTTCGGTCGTCCGGTCGATATCGTCGACTTGCATTTGGCCGCTGAGCCGGTGCTGGGCGAGGTTCTGAAGGGCCAACGATTGCTGGGGAGCGACGAGAGCTACGCCCGCCTGCTGACCAGACATCTCTTCAACCTGGCAGACTTTGTACCGCTCCAGCAACGCATTCTGGCGGAACGGCGCCATGCATGGATGCTCTAGTTCTCGCCCAGAAAATTGAATCCCTGCGTCGCTGCATCCGACGCGTTGATGAAAAGTCCCCGGACTCCGTGGAGGAGCTTGTTCAGGATGCGGATCTCCAGGACATTCTTGTCCTCAATTTGACCCGGGCCGTTCAGCTCTGTGTCGATATCGGCAGTCACATCATCAGCCAGTCCGATGAGTCCGCTCCCGCGACGATGGGAGAAGTCTTTACCGTGCTGGAACGGATCGGTGCCATTTCGGCAGTCACTTCCGAAAGCATGAAAAAAGCTGTTGGATTTCGGAATGTGGCGGTTCACAACTACGATGCCATCAATTGGGCCATTGTTTATTCGATCTGCCGGAAGTCGGTGGCAGAGTTTAAGCAGTTCGTCCGCAGCATTTCGGCATTCGCCGACAACTGACCAAAGCGGGCCGGATACAATTTCGGCAGAACGAGGTCGGACCAAGTATGGCCGCGCTTTCTCAGCAAATCGGCATGAGTTCGACTGATCGAATCGGCCAGTGCGAGGCCTTGAGAATCATCCAGCCGCGGGCCGGGCGTCCCGGGCCAGCTGACCGCCCTCCGGCCGGCTCCAGGTCCGGGTATCGGGATCGTAGAGCACCGGGAGCGTGGGCCTGATCTTCTCGATCACCCGCGCGAACTCCGGAATCAGGAATTGTTGCCCGTGTTCCCACCAGTCGAGGAAGCCGGGCTGTGAAAACGACACCGCCATGATCGAACTTTCCGCCTCCCATACCGCCTGATCAATCAGCCCTGCCCTGTACTGGATCCAGGTGTCCTGGGTATGCGACAGGAAGCTCATGGCGAAGGAGGTGAATCTTTGGGCGTCGAGGGCGTCCATCGCTTGCCTGCTGCATCCTTTCCCGTACACCTCGATGAAGTCGCGGTCCATGATCCTGACCATCAGCTCCTGCCGCCTTGCAAGGATGTCCGAGTGGCTCTGCTGCTGGCCGGACGCCACCATCTGCCGGGTCTGGACCGACAGGTAAACCAGGGTGATCAATACCGCCAGGGAACTGATGAAGTCGCTGAGGTTGCCGAGTGTTTGCATGTCCATCGAATATTCGCCTCCCGTCGCCGCGTTCAGGCAGAAAGTGCCTGGCGGCAGTATACGAAAAGCTGACCGCATTGCTGTGCTTGCCGGGGCGGTGACGCGACAAAAATCAACCATTTGCACCCTGAACCGTATGGAGAATTGGTATGATGAAGGGGCGTCGCCTGTCCAACGGCAGACGTCCGGATCAGCCGGCGAAATTGGATTGCTGAGCGAGAGCAGCGAAACCACAATAAACATGCCTGCACTTCTTTATTGAGATCAATCAGTTGGAACCGGGCCGGTCGTTTACCGCGGGGGCACTGACGACATGTCGCTCTTCAGCGAGTTGAAACGCAGGAACGTGTTCCGCGTGGGCATCGCCTACGTGGTCGGGTCATGGCTGCTCATCCAGGTGGCCGACATCCTGCAACTCGAGATCGCCGAGAAGCTGAACGTCCTCGGGCGATTCGACGAGGCAGAGCAGCAGTTGAACCAGCTGATCGAACTGGATCCGGATTTCGCCGGGACCAACGAGATGATGGGCTGGATCCAGCAGCAACTCGGCCGCTTCGACCAGGAAATCGAATGGCGAAAGCGAGCCCTGGACAACGATGCGGGGCGCGTCGGTTCCTGGGTGGACATTGCCTTCGCCTATGCCAACCTGGGCGCTGATGAAGAATTCGACCACGTGCGCCGCGAGATCGAAGCCATTGACCCCGACAGTTGGCGGCTGGGCATGATGGACACGATCGAAAGCGTCTACCAGGGCAACTACATGGCCGCGATCGAGGCTGGCCGATGGGTCAACGCGCAACTCGGCAACCCGCCCAGCTTCCAGGGATTCTTTGGTTTCGTGCACCTGATGGCGGGCGACTACCCATCCGCCCTGGACGCCTACTACCTGGAAGAACCGCGCTTCAGGACGCGTGAAAGCTGGGCCGACGCCATCCAGAAACTGACCAACCGGGGCTGCGAGATCGGCTGGCTGCTGATCCGGACCGGCAAGCCGGACGAGGGCCGCGCACTGGTCGAGCAGACGCTGCGATACCTGGAAACCGAGTTGCCCAATTACACCGAACACGCCGATCGTTTTCCGGCCGACGCGTGCTACATGGCGCAGGGCGAACCCGACAGGGCGCTCGCCGCCTTCGAGACCCGGGTTGACCACGGCCACATCCAGTTCTGGTGGGTGGAGCCGGCCTACCCCTGGAACGAACCGCTGCGCGGCACGCCGCGCTTCGAGGCGGCCCTGCAGCAGGTGCGCGAGCGCGTGGCCACCCAGCGCGCCAGGCTGGAGGGCGCGACGACCCAGGCCGGCCGATGAGCCTGTTCGAAGAACTCAAACGCCGAAACGTATTCAAGGTCGGTGTCGCCTACCTGGTCGGCGCATGGCTGCTGATCCAGTTCGCCGACATCCTGTTCGACAACATGCAGGCGCCAGCCTGGGTGCTGCAGGCCATCATGGTGGTGCTGGTCATCGGGTTTTTCATCGCCGTGGTGACGGCCTGGGCCTTCGAGCTGACGCCGGAGGGCATCAAGCGCGAGAAGGAAGTCGACCGCAGCCAGTCCATCACCCCGCAGACCGGCAAGAAGCTGAACAACGCCATCCTGCTGCTGATGGCCCTGGGCATCGCCTACCTGCTGGTCGACAAGTTCTATTTGTCGGGGTCAGGGTCGCGAGATTTGGGGTCAGAGTCGAATTTCCGTGAGGTCGCAGTAGAGGGCGAGGCGACCCCGGGAAATTCGACTCTGAACCCAAATATCGAGTCCGTCTTGGCCCCTCCAGTCACCCGCCAATCCGTGGCGGTACTGCCTTTCGAAAACCGCTCGCGGCTGGAAGACGACGCCTTTTTCGTCGAAGGCGTGCACGACGACCTGCTGACCAGCCTGGCGCGCATCGGCTCAATCAAGGTGATCTCACGCACCTCGGTCAGCCGCTACCGGGACAGCGAGAAATCCATCCCGGAGATCGCCGCGGAACTGGGCGTGGCCACGGTGATGGAGGGCGCGGTGCAACGCGCCGGTGACATGGTGCGCATCAACGTGCAGCTGATCGACGCCGCCAACGACGAGCACTTGTGGGCGGAAATCTTCGACCGCGAACTGACCACCCAGAACCTGTTCGCGATCCAGAGCGAGATTTCCACGGCCATTGCCAAAGCCCTCGAAGCCACCCTGTCGCCCCGCGAGCAACAGCGCCTGGCGGATATTCCCACCGAAAGCCTGGCGGCCTACAACGCCTACCTGCGTGGCCGCCAGTTCATGGCCCGGCGCAGTTCGGAAGACCTGGCGGCGGCGAAGCTGGAGTTCGAACGGGCGGTGGAACTCGACCCCGGCTATGCGCTGGCCTGGGTAGGCATCGCGGATGTCAGTCGCCTTCTGCGACAGTACAGCACCATCGATCCCCGCGAACTGGTGGCGCAGCAGGAAGCCGCCATCGAAAAGGCCCTGGCCATCGACAGCGAACTCGGCGAAGCACAAATTGCCCTGGGCACCGTCCGCGAAGACCAGGGACGCTTCGAGGAAGCCGACGCAGCGTTCCGCCGTGGTATCGAACTCAGCCCCAACTACGTGACTGGCTACCAGTGGTATGGGGGATTTCTTGACGGCGCAGTGGATCGGCTTGAAGAGGCGGTGCGGTACATGGACAGGGCCGTGGAGCTGGATCCCCTGTCGTCCATCGTGCAGGCCAATCGCTACGATACGCTGGCCCGCTACGGCGACTTCGATCGGGCCGATGCGCAGCTGCGGCAATTGCAGCACACCGATCCCGGATTCGTCCCGACCTATCTTCGCCTGGGCGGCTTTCCCATCGACAGGATGATGCGCCTGGACGAGGCCATCCCCAATCACCACAAGGCCATCAGCCTGGACCCGGGAAACCCCATTTACTACTGGCTGGCCGGCAGGGCCTACGCGTCATTGGGCGACCTGGAAGCCACCACCGCCATTCAACGTCAAATCGAAGAGATCAACCCCGACCACTGGTCCGCAGGCGCCATCGCCACCGATGTGGCGATCATGGCCAACAACCTTGCTGGCGCCTACGAAACCGCACTGTGGACCCAATCCCGGGCGTTGGGTGGTTTCGGCCGCGACCAGACCCTGGTCTACGTGGCGTATCTGCAGAAGGACTATCCGCGCGCTCGCGGTCACCTCATCGAGGCGTGGCCGGAGTGGCAGGACCAAACCCAATGGACCAGGTGGCTGGCGCGCAACGCCTATGACGCCTGCACCGCAGGCTGGGTCCTGGCGCACAGCGGTGACCCGGCCCTGGGCCGCGCCCTGCTCGAACAGGCCAGGGACTTCATGCTCAACACTGCGCCTCGGCATATGAAACTGCCCGGACGCCTGCCCGCCAGCGGCTGCCTGGCGGCACTGGGCGACCGCGAAGGCGCAATGGACCACCTGGAACGGTCGCTGGAGTTCAACTACAGCTTTTTTAGCTGGCGGACCGGCCTCGGGCCAATGTACGACGAACTGCGCGATGACCCGCGGTTCCTGTCCGTGATGACCCGCCTCGAAGCCCAGCGGGACGAGCAACGCGCAAACATCGACCGGATGCGCGCGGAGGGGCTGTTGTGAGCCTTTTCGAAGAACTCAAACGGCGCAACGTCTTCAAGGTAGGCATCGCCTACGCGGTGTCCTCCTGGATCCTGCTGCAACTGACCGAGATCGTCTCCGGCATCCTCGAACTGCCGGCCTGGGCGCCCAAGCTGATCCTGGTGATCCTGGCGGTGGGCTTCGTGCCGGCGTTGATCCTGGCCTGGGCCTTCGAGCTCACCCCGGACGGCATCAAGCTGGAGAAGGAGGTCGAACGCGGCGAGTCGGTCGTCCGCTCGACCGGCCGCAAGCTGGATATTCTCATCATGGTCCTGCTCGGCCTGTCGCTGGCCTACTTCATCTGGGAGTCGCGCTTCCAGGACCGTGCCGCGGTGCAACAGCCGGTAGCGGTCACCGAAGGTACGCCGGCCCATGCGCCCGACCCGGTACGCCGGGTTGCGCCCGACGGCGTCGAGGACGACCGCCGCACCATCGCCGTGCTGCCCTTCGCCAACCGCAGCGCCGAATCGACGGATCTGTTCTTCACTGACGGTATCCACGATGACCTGCTGACGCAGCTGAGCAAGATCGACGCCTTCAGCGTGATCTCGCGCACCTCGGTGATGGAATACCGCGACACGACCAAGAACCTCAAGGAGATCGCCCGCGAACTGGACGTCGCCAACATCATGGAGGGTGCCGTGCAGCGCGCCGGCAACCGGGTGCGCATCAATGTGCAACTGATCGACGCCGACAGCGACGAGCACCTGTGGGCCGAGATCTACGACCGCGAACTGACCACGGAGAACCTGTTCGACATCCAGTCCGAGATCGCCAAGGCCATCGCGGCGGCGCTGCAGGCCACGCTTTCCGACACCGAACTGGCCGGCATGGGTGATGCACCCACTGCCAACGTCGCGGCCTACGACCTCTACCTGCAGGCGCGGCAGTTCACTTGGGGCCAAGGCCGCATCGCCTACCAGTCGGCGCTGGCCCTGTACCGCGAGGCCCTGCAGCTCGATCCCCAGTTCAAGCTGGCCTGGATTGGCATGGCGGACGCGCACATGACCAATTTCTGGTTCTACGGTGGCGATCCGGCCAATCGTGACAGGGCGCGCGAGGCCATCGACCAGGCACGCGCCATCGACAGCGACTTTCCCGAGCTGTACATGGCCGAGGGCTTTTACTGGTACTGGGGCCACCTGGACTACGAGCGGGCGCTATACAACCTCGCCCGCGCCATCGAGCTGATGCCGGGCGATGCGGACGCCTGGATGTGGCAGTCCTGGGCTTCGCGACGGGCCGGCCAGTGGGACCAGGCCCTCGCCTCCATGGAACGGGCGTTGCGGCTTGACCCGCGCGTGATGCTGAATTGGGCCGAGTACGCAGACACCCTGAAGTACCTGCACCGCTACGACGAAGCGCGCCCGGCCTTGCAGCAGGCGCGCGAACTTGAGTCAGAGGCCTATTACCCAAGGGTCCTGGAGGCAGACCTCGAAATCCAGGGCTACGGCAACACGACTGCGGCCGTCCGGTTGACGACTGGCGCCCAGCACACGGCGGAATGGGACAGTGTCGCCGGGTTTCTCGAAGCCCGCGTCTACGACCGCCGTTTCGAGGAAGCCCTGGAAGCCGTGCAAGGCCTCGACGACGCCATGGAAATCCAGCGCCAGCTGATTTTCCTGCGCGAAGATGGCGCGGCGCAGTTCCTGCATTTCCTGGGACGCGAATATGAGTCGCGGGCCGCCGCCGATGCGGCCTGGTTCCGCCTGCAGTCGCTGCGCCAGACCCTGGCTGACGATTACCGGATCCTGCAGGCCGAGGCCCGCATGGCCGCCTTGCGCGATGCACCCACTGACGAGGTCCGTGCCCGGGTTGCCCAGGCCATGGCCGCGCGCCCGGCCGACCGGCTGGAAGAGGCCTACACCAATTATCAGTTCGCCCGCATCTACGCGATGGCGGGCCTGGCGGCGGACGTCATTGAGCTGCTGGAGCCGCTGTTATCACCACCCAGTACGACCTCGACCCACCGGATCGAACTGGATCCCGCCTTCGACGCCGTGCGGGCTGAACCCGAATTCATCGCCATGATGGAGCGGCACCGGTGAGGCGCCGTGTTCGCTTATTGCAAGGTGTCAGGCGCCGGCGATGGCACGGACGGGGGATGTTGCCATGAGTGTTCTCGGCAAAATGAAGGAACGCAACGTGTTCCGCGTGGGCATGGCCTACATCGTCGCCGCCTGGGTGTTGGTGCAGGTGATGGAGATCGTGCTGAAGGAATTCACCGCGCCGGACTGGATCCTCAAGTTCGTCGTGGTCCTGTGCTTCGCCGGCTTTCCCCTGGTGGTGTGGCTCAGCTGGACCTTCGCGCTGACCCCCGAAGGCCTGCGGCTGGAGAGGTACGTGGACCGCAGCCGCTATGCCGACAGCAACTACGGCGAGAAACTGGACTACGTCATCATCGCCCTGTTGGCGGCGGTGGTCGGGCTGGTTGCGCTGGAGCGCATCATGCCGCGGCTGGAGCAGCACCTGGCCGTAACCTCGCCCCCGACCGTCGTCGCGCCCGTGCCCGACCCCCACTCCGAACCCAATCCCGAGCCGGCAGAGCCGGTGGTGATCCTGGAGAACTCCATCGCCGTGCTGCCTTTCAAGAACATGAGCGGGGAGGCGGACAACGAGTACTTCTCGGATGGCCTTTCGGAAGAACTGCTGAACACCCTGACCAAGGTCGACGGCCTCAGCGTGACTTCACGCACATCGAGCTTCGCCTTCAAGGGCGACCCGCGCAGCATCCAGCAGATCGCCCGCGCCCTGCGCGTGGCCAACATCCTGGAAGGCAGCGTGCGCCGGGTCGGCGACCGCCTGCGCGTCACCGCCCAGCTGATCGACGCCGAATCCGACGTGCATCTGTGGTCGGACAGCTACGACCGCGACATGACCGGCATCTTCCAGGTGCAGGAGGAAATCGCCAACGCCATCGTGTCCGCGCTGACCGTCGAGTTGGGGGTGGGCCTGCAGGCCGTAAACGTGGCCTCGGCGACCAGCAACCTGGACGCCTACGACCTCTACCTGCGCGGCCGCGAGCTGTTCATCGACCGCGAGAACCTGCCGACCAGCTGGGAACTGCTGCAGCAAGCCACCCACCTCGACCCGGACTTCGCGCGCGCCTGGGAGACCCTGGCGGCGGTGCACTCGGCGGCCACCTCGTGGTTCCCGGGCGACGGCATCGAACACGAAGCCCTGGCGCTGGCGGCGGCGAGGCGGGCGCTGGAAATCGACCCCGCGCTGTCGATGCCGCACGCCGTGATCGGCATGAAACACTACTTCACCGGCGCGGGTTACAACGGAGCGATGCGCAGCCTGGACACCGCCATTGCCTACGATCCACGCAACGCCACGGCCCTGCTGTGGCGCGGTATCACGGTCAAGGAGCTGGGTTACCTGCAAAAGGCGCTGGACGACTTCGAGGCCTGCCTGGCCGTCGACCCGGCGTACCTGAACTGCCGGCAATGGCGCGCCGAAGCCCTGCTCGGCCTGGGCCGGGTGCAGGAGGGCATCCGCGAATTCGAATCCACGCTGGAGTTCAACTTCCACTCGGCCTCGGACGCCTTCGTGTCCTACTACGTCAAGACCGGCCAGAAGAAGATGGCCTGGCTGGTCGCCTCGCTGGCGCTGCGCAAGCAGTTCGCGCCGATCCGCGACTGGGTGGCGGCCATCGAGAGCCCGGACGCCGACCACTCGGCCGGCCTGGCCCGCTTCGAGCAGTGGGGCGCGATGCACAACATGGGCATCTGCGACATGGACATGGTGGCGGTCGCCTTCGGTCGCGAGGACTGTTACGACGACATCAACAACGTGCGCGCGATGTGGCAGCCGGACACAGCCGCGTTCCGCCACAGCGCCACCTTCAGCGAGTGGGCCTCCGAAAACGCGCTGCCCTACTGGCGCGAACACGGCTTTCCGCCGCAGTGCCGGGAACTGGACGAGGGGGGCGTCGCGTGTGACTGATGAAAACGGGGGTCGGACCGGGGCACGATCGGCTTGTAGCGGCTGACCCCCAATACCGTGTTCCGCGACGACTGATCCCGAGTCGGCCGCTCAAACCTGGATTTTCACGATCGAAAAGTCGTCTTCCAGTGTTTCGGAATCGTGCGTCGCGCGCGCGAAATCGAGCAGCGCCTCGAGCTCGGATTCCCCCCGCTTGCGCGGCTGCGAGAGGATGTTGGTGAAGGCCTCGAACTCGAGCATCGAGCCGTCAGGCCGGCTGATTTCGTACACGCCGTCGCTGAACAGGTAAAGCCGCGAAGGCGGTGCCACCACGCAAGTCTCGCTGCGGTAATGCGCGAGCGGCGACATGCCGATGGCCGGTCCCCTGGACTTCAATTCCTCGATGCCCGTGGGCCTGTCCGCCGGGCCGCTGACGAGGAGCGGGGCGGTATGGCCGGCCGAGGCGTAGCGCAGCGCTCCCGACTGCCGGCTATATACGCCGTACCACATGGTGAAAAACAGGTTGTCGTGGCGCTCCATCTGGTAGACCTCGTTCATGGCCTGGAGTACCGCTTCGGGGTCGCTGAAATCCACGTCAGGCAGGGCCTTTGAGCGCAGGGTCTGGTTGGCGGCAACCGACAGCAGTGCCGAGCCGATGCCGTGCCCGCAGACATCGAGCAGGTAAATCGCGAATTGGTCTGGGTCCAGCCAGTGATAGCCAAAGGAGTCGCCTCCGAGTTGCGTCGCTGGGACATACAGCCAGTCGACCTCCACCGGCTCGCTGAACGGCTCGGGCAGGCAGGCGCGGACATAGCGAGCCGCGAAATTCAGTTCCGCGTGCAGCTCATCGTGGGCAGCCTGCAGCGCTTTGCGCGATTCGGCCAGCTCGCCATGGGCGCGCGTGAGCTCGGTGTTGGCCGCCTCGAGCTCCGCGATCAGCTTGGCTTCGCGTTCGCTGAGAAGCGTCATGTCGTAGGCTTTCTGCTGCACGCGCTGCGCTTCCCTGTGCTCGGCGGTGGTGTCAAGCAGCACAATCCACACCAGGTAGCCGTCGGCGAAGAAGTGAACATCGGCGATGCGGCCGCTGGGCATCTCCATGGAGCGGATCAGGAAGGGACTCTCGATGAGGGGCAGCATGCCCTCGACGAAGGGCAGCTGTTGGGCTACTCCGGCCTGCAGCCGCAACCCGGCGAGGCCATAGTGCTCCAGGTGCCCACCGAGGCGAACCAGATGCGCGGTGTCATCGGCAACTGCGTAGGCCAGATAGCGCTGCGAGTCAACCAGCTGCAACAGCGCCGTTGCAACCTGCGCCGGCAGCCCAAAGCTCATCGCGCCACCATTTCAGTGGCAAGATCCATGAATGCCTCTTCGACGTTGTCGCCGGTCTTGGCGCTGGTGCGCAGCACCGGCCAGCCTTGCGAGGCGAGTTCCTCCATGCGCGGCTCGGAGATCTCCCAATCTTCGAGGTCGGTCTTGTTGAACAGGCACAGGAACGGTATATCGCCGACCTCGTTCTTCACGCGCGAATGGATGTCGCGCGCGACTTCGAGTGTCCGCGAGCGCATCACATCAACCACAAGCAGGTAACCGGCGCTGCCGCGCAAGTAGCTGGTGCGCACCGCGGAGACTTCGTCCTCGCCGGCGATGTCCCAGATCAGCATGTTGATTTCATTGCCATCGACCGTCACCGTCTTCTTGTCGATCTTCACACCCACGGTCGTGAGGTATTCGTCGGAGAAAATGCTGTGGACGAAGCGACGGGTCAGGCTGGTTTTGCCCACCCCGAAGGCGCCGAGCAGGCAGATCTTTTTCTGTAGCACCTTCGGCTTACTCGCTGGTTGTGACGGTGAATGTGACGCTTCGATTGAGCGACTGGTCGCCGGCGGTCTCGCCCGCCGCCAGGGGCTCGAGCGTGCCGCTCCCGCGGACCGTCATCATTTCCGGGGCGATCCCGCGCGAGCGCAGCAGCGAGCGCACCACCTCGGCGCGCGCGCTACTGATGGCGAGGTTGGTGGTCTGCCGGCCGGTCGAGTCGGCACGGCCCTGAATCGACAGGCGAACGGAAAAACCCAGACGCTGCGCGACATCCATGATCGCCTGCATGCTGGCCGCGATGCGGTCGAGCACCGCTTCCTGGCCCGGTGCCGGGTCGGGGGCGTTGGTTTCGAAATAGATGACCGCGCTCTGGATGGCATCACGCAGCCTGACGTACTCGGCGTCGGCGACGTCGGTCAGCCCGCTGAGGTCGATCGTGGGCGCGCCGGCCGGCAGCGAGGCCACCAGTGCCTGCGCCTTGTCCGCCCAATTGCGCGGCACCCCACCCTCCACGCGGATCACGCTTCCGTCGAGCCGCATCTGCACCGATGCCAGCGGCGGCAGGCTGGCCTGAATCCGCTTGAGTACGATGCCCGGACTGAGGGCGGCATAGGGCTCCCACACCTCGTGAATGACGGCAGGGCCAAGGTCCACCGTCTGCCGCAGTTCTTCCGGACTGACCGCGAGCGGATCGCGCAGGCCCTCGATGTACCAGCTGCCTTTCCGGCGCTCGGCCATTGTCACGACGATGCCGGGCTCCGCCCGCAGGCGGTCGACGTAGCCGTGCACCCGCTGGCTCTCCATTCGGCGTTCGATCTGCCCGTAGACCAACACGCCGAGAAGTGCGAGCGGGATCAGCCACAGTAGCGGCTTATAGCGGTGTTGATGGCGCTGCTCCTGCTGCTTGAGGCAGGGCTCGAGCCGAACCGCCAGGTCGCCCAGGGATGAATCATCGCCGTCGTAGTCCTCGAGTTCGGCACGCAGCTCCTGGTGGATCCGGTCCAGGCTTTCGCGCAAACCCTCGCGCAGGGTTTCGGGGGGGGTCCCGCGGATCACGGCGGCGAGGTAGGCCTGCGGGCCGGCTTCGCACCAGATCAGCAGGTCGCCGAGTCGCAGGCTGTCGACGGCTTGCGAATCGGGCGATTCCGAATCCAGCGAATCGCGCACGAAATCCTGGATGGCAGTCAGCATGCCAGAGACCAGTTGAGGATCTTGCGAAACCGCGTCGGGGGCGGCCTGGTGCTCGAGCAAAAGGCCGGTCAGGCGGTGTATGAGGAACAGGTGCTCGACCCGGAACACCAGCGTGTGCTTGAGCACGACATCGCCGAACGTCGTACCGCTGCGCATCGCCTCGAGGCGCCATTTCAGCCCGCGCAGGGAAAAGGCATAACGAAGGGCCTGGTTCAGGCCCTGCAGCGTGTTGCCCAGTGATTCTGCGATCGACTTGCGGATGGCGGGACCGATCACGGGGTAGAGGATGTTGACGAGCGTGCCGGGATGTTCGCGGATCGAGGACTGGGTCGCGCGTTCCACCGTCGGTGCCAGCGCCTCACCGAGGCGGCCGCCGCGGGCCTCGGAAAGCTCCACGGCGTGCGGCAGAATCTCGCTGACGGCTTCGGCCAGATGCTCGGGGTCGTCGATCGTTTCTTCAAGGTGCTCGAGGACGTCGAGCTCCCGGCGCATCAGGACGGTGCGCAGGGCCTCCATCTGGGAATCGAGCTCGACCTGGCGCGGCAGCACCGCCGCGACCTGCGGCTCGATAGTGCGGGCGACCTCGAGCAGCAGCCGGGCGAGCCGCTCATTACGCTCGGTCTCGGCGGGCGGCTGGCCGCCATTCAGCGCCGGATCCACGCTCATTGATCAGTGCGAACCGGCGGGTCCATCCCGGGCACCCCGCCGTGGTCCGTCCCAGAGATTCAACGCGCGCTGACGCTCTTGAGCGTATCCTTGCTCGAGCCGGCGGGCGTGGAATCCTGGTTCAGGCAGCGGGCTATCTCCACGAACAGCCCGGCCAGCAGGTTGCGATCTGTCTTGACGCTGCTCAACTCGGAGAACATGCGCTCGATCGTGGCGTGAAGCTCTTCGCTGCGCTTGCGGCTCTCGTCGCGGAGGTCCTGGGTGGCCTGTTCCAGGCGCTCCATGAACTCCCGCTCCAGGCGCCCGAGCTCGTCGGCAGCTTGGCCGGCGCGCTTTTCGAGGACCTGGATGCTTTCGCGCAGCCCGCGATCGAGTGTCTTGTCGGACTCGGCGAGCACGTCCTTGTCCTTCTGGAACTGCTTGGCCATGGAGTCCATCTGCTTCTTCAACGAGGCTTCAAGGCTCTTCAGGCTGCGCGCGGCCTCTTCCTCGGCTTCGCGCATTTTCTGCTGCACGCGATCGTCCAGCTTGTCGAAGCGGCGGTCGTAATCCTGCATCTGGTTGCCGAACAGCAGTTCGCGGATCTTGTCGACGCCGGGAACATCGCCAGGACTGCTGCCGCTGAGCGCCTTGGCCGCTTCGACGGCTGCCGCAGCATCGATCTTTCCACTATTTGTTGCCATTTTCGTTGTCTCCGATTTGGATCGTGCGGGCGAGGTCCGTTTCGCCCCACGCCTGGGTTTGGATTGGGGTTTGGATTGGGATCTCGATTGGGGTTTGGATTGGGATTTAGTTTCGGACTTTTGCTTAGCCATACAATCACCGACAGCCTGAATTAGCGTCCCTGGGGGGTTGCTCGGGTTCACCGAATCTAGGAAGGACACCCTGTCCGAATCCACTGGTTTCAGACAAGAACACCTGAACCTCTGTCACTTTATCAACGTTTGTTGAAAAAGTGTTGACAGTATTGTGACAGAAACCCGGAAAGCTGAATACTGGCGTCACCCGACCAAATATCGCGCCGCCCAGGCGTAAAAGATTCATCCGCAGGGGCGACTGGCTGTCAATACCCGCGCAGGCGACTATATTCATGGTTGGGACAGCGCTATTTTGCAGGATGCTGCCGATGTCATTACTGTCGTGCTTCAATCGCCGGAGTATCTTTGCTCGAGCGGTCGCTTTGCTTGGCCTTTGCCTGAGCCTCCCCGTTGCGGGCGTGGCGGATCCCGTACCGTGCGCATCGCTGGGATTCGATCCCTCAGAGGAGGGCGGAGGGATTCTCGAACGTTTCTTTGTCGAAACCGACGGCGTCGGCGGCCTGGGCTGCTGGATGCACCCGCACCCCAACGGCAAGGACGCGATCTTCACACCGTTCAGCTGGGGGCGCGTTCCGAACCCCGGGAAACAGGGCCTGATCGACGACGCCATGGCCGCCATTACCGAGACCAGTGACTATTTGCGCCGGCACGGCACTGTCGACAACGAACTCTACGTGCTGCTGACCGACCTCGTGCGAGAAGACTGGCAAGCCGAGGCGCTTTGGATCGAGAACGATCGTTGCTGGATGGAAATTACGCCGAGAGCGGGATGGGGCGCCTTCGGCCCTTCTCTGAGGCCGGAGTTCAAGAGCACCATCGCCCACGAAATCGGCCATTGCTTTTTCATGGAAAACTTCGAGGACTACAACGAGGAAGGCACGGAATTCGCCTCCTGGTGGGATGAAAGCGGCGCGAACTACATCATGGCCCAGGTCTACCCGGCTGAGAACATCGAGCACTACGACGCCGGCAATTTCGACCTCGATCAAAGCGACTTTTTTCAGCCTTACAATGCCGTGGTGCTGTTGCAGCACTACACAAACTCGCACAACGACGCCAAGGTCCACCAGTTTCTGCGAACGGCGTGGGCGCAAGGCCGCACCTACCAGGACTACATCGCCTACCTCGATTCCGCTGCCATAGATGAGTTTTTTCACGCGTTCAATGTGCGCCATTTCTACGGCACCGTTCTCGACCCTGGAGGTGGCAACATGCCGAGAGAATCCGACGTGCAAAGTGTTGCCGAGCATCGCTTGAAGGATGACTTTGGCACCATCGACGTCGATCGCATCAAGCCGCACCGACTGGTGAGAGTCGAACTCACCCTGCCCATGGGCCAATCAGTCAGCATCGATGGGCCCGAAGACGTCAACCGCACGTTTCATGCCAGTCTCCTGGCGAACGGACAGGCACACAACGACTGGGTATCCGGCATCGAAATCGAAGGCTGGTGTGACGTCGACACCGACGTCCGCTTGATCTTGACCACCCTGCGCCGCGACGGAGTGGAATCGGCAGCATTTCCCTACCAGACCCGACGCAATGCCAGTTGCGACTGCGAGGAATACGACTCGCTGGATGGCTGCCTGGTCGGCAGCTGGGAGATGGATCCTGCCTCACGCGGCCTGCTGTTCGGCGAGGACGGGCCGGTGGGTGGTCGGGTGGGACTCACGTTCGGGCCATCGGGGGCATTCGTTTACAACTTCTCGAACCTGACCTTCCATGGTGTGAGCTACACAAAGTCCGGAAAACTCAATATGGAAATCCTCAAGACATACGATGGCACGGTGCGCGGCTGCGCGACCACCGCACCGCAGGGCCAGCGCCTGGATGGCGCGATCCCGATGGAGACGGACGTCGTCGCCGACGGCGTGCGCCGAAGCACTACGATCAGACACGGCGGCGTCGGGACGACCACGGCAAAAACCGAGGACGGCCTGGAAGCCTGGTTCTGGCCAAACAAGCCGACCTACTACCGCTGCGAAGGCGATACGCTGCGCCTTGAAAGACGCGTTTTTCACCGCACCTCGGATTAGACTGGCAATGAACCGGAGACTGCCATGACAGCCATGCGATTCGCCCCGTTCGTTCTACTGTTTCTGAACTCGCCGATCCTGGCGCAGGACATCGCCGGCGCCGGCGATCATCCGCTGCTTCCGCGTTACCCGGGTTCCGAGATCTGCGCCTCGGAGTCCGAGGAATTTGGCGAATACCGGCTGGTGAACGGCCCGGCGACGAACCGCGATGAAATCGCCACCACGGCGATCGAGGGCAAAATCTCGCGCAACATGTACGTGCTCAAGGACGAAGAACGCAGCACGCTCGAAGTGATGCGCAATTACGAGATCGCCCTGGAGGACGCAGGTTTCTCGGAGATCTACAATTGCAGCGGTGATGACTGTGCGGAGGGCGCCGACTACCGCACTTTTCACTTTTTCCGGGCCAACCCGAACCTGAAACTGTCCTGCAAAGTGCCCGACAACGCCAACTGGGGGATGGCCGAAAAAGAGCCGAGGTATTTTGCGGCCCACCTGTCCCGACCCGCGGAGGGTGATGTCCACGTCGCGGTGACGGTAGCGGCCTGGCACCTTCGCGGCGGCGGCGGCCCGCGTTACGTGTTCATCCAGGCGGACGCCGTGGACGCGGCGCCCATGCAGGTCGGCATGGAATTAAAGCTCGCCGACGAAATGGACCGCGAACTGAACACCACCGGTCGCGCGGTGCTCTACGGAATCCTCTTCGACACCGACAGCACGAAGATCAAGACGGAATCGCAGGCGGCGCTCATTGAGATCGCCAAGCTGTTGAACGCCCGCCAGGAACTCAGCCTGCTGGTGGTGGGCCATACCGACGACGAGGGCAGCCTCGAATACAACCTGGACCTGTCCGCCCGGCGCGCCAGGGCAGTGGCGGACGCCCTGGTCGGGGGCCATGGCATCGCCCGCGGGCGGCTCGAGGGCCATGGTGTCGGGTTCCTCGCGCCCGTTACCAGCAATCGAACGGAAGAAGGGCGCGCACTCAATCGACGTGTTGAGCTGGTCGAAATCCGATAGCTACCGGCCGGCCACGTACTGGATGATCGCCCTCGGCCGCGCTGAAACAGAACGCAGCACCACCTCGCGATTGGCGTAGGGCGTGCCGTAAATCGACCCCTGGCCGGGCGGCCACGGGTCGTGCACGATAAATACAGTTCCGTCGTCCGAGCGATCCCGATGACTGTAGACGCCGCTGAAAATCACGGCGTGTTCCGCGTGATGCAGCTGGAAGGCGATCCACAGGGGGCCGCGCGTCAGGGCACTGATCAGCATCTCCACGGCCGGCGCCGATTGGCGGTTGAGGAGCTGCCAGCCGTTGGCCCTGACGAAGCCTTCAACGTTATTGATTTCGGTATCCAAGCCGCCGGCCACAACCATCGTTGATTGGCCGGAGCCGACCGACTGGTTCGTCCCATGCATCATCGTCGAAGCCGCGGACCAGCAGGTTGTATTGTTGGGCTGACCGAACAGGCGCACGGGGTGCTTCTTCTCCAGACCCACGCCGAGGCGCATCCAGGTGGGTTGGCTCACGACGCCGTTTGCAGGCCTGATCCCGTTCGCCGACTGGAATGCCACCGCTGCGCTCTGGGTCTTCGGCCCGAAGACCCCGTCCACGGTCAACGGCGGGGAGGCGCCCGCCTTGTTCAAAAGCGCCTGCAGGAACATGCTGGCAGGGGAACGGTTTCCCCGTTGAACGGTTTCCATGACTCAAACCTCCCTGATGAAGTTCATAAGTCTGCTATCAAAATGCAGTCCCGATCGAAGATCACTCACGCTTGCCCCGCCCTCCGGCGCCGCGCAGGCGGCTGGCACCGCATGCCCCTCGCGGGAAACGGGCTCGAAGGAATCGATGCCGATATGCGGGACAAAAATCGACTCGCCTGCAAAGTTTTTCGCGCTATGCAAATACGCGGTGACAAAATCGCCGTCGTGGAGGGGTGGCGGCGGCGTGGGAAAAGCCGGCCCCGGCATGGCCGGCTGCGGCTTTTCGAACACCGCATGGATAATCTCGTAGGCAATCGTCAGGACATCACCGGGTGCGATTTCCGCGGTGGCACGAACGACTTTCTGAACAGCGCATCGTGCCGAATAGGCCGACCGCTCGTCGCCTTCCTCGGAGACGACGTCGCTGATGCAGCACACCACGACTTCCGGGCTGGCGTCGCGCGCCAACCGTGGATCCGAAACGGCCGCAACCGTCAGAGGGAGAAAGCCCACAAGGCAGACCAGTCCCGCGGTTGTCAAAGATTTCATGACTCGTTTGTCGTTTCCCTGGCACATACGAAAATCATACGCCGCTTTTGCAGGCAGCAATGTGAGACAGCTCACATCGAAGTCCCGTGTGCCGTTTTCACCCGGCGCAACATTCCGCTAGAATGCGCGATCCTTCAAATTGCCGCGATGAGCGGCACATCCCTTTATGGCCCAATACGTCTACACCATGAACCGGGTCGGCAAGATCGTGCCGCCCAAGCGCGAGATCCTCAAGAATATCTCGCTGTCCTTCTTTCCCGGCGCCAAGATCGGGGTGCTGGGGCTGAACGGCGCCGGCAAATCGACGCTGCTCCGGATCATGGCGGGCATCGACAGCGACATCCAGGGCGAGGCCGTTCCGATGCCCGGCATCAAGATCGGCTTCCTCAAGCAGGAGCCGCAGCTCGATCCTTCCAAGGACGTGCGCGGCAACGTCGAGGACGGCGTGCGCGAGGCGCTGGACGCCCTCAAACAACTCGACGAGGTGTTCGCTGCCTACGCCGAGCCAGACGCCGATTTCGATGCGCTGGCGAAGAAGCAGGAGAAGCTCGAAGGCATCATCGAAAGCTGGGACGCGCACAAGCTTGACAACACCCTGGAGATCGCCGCCGACGCTTTGCGCCTGCCGCCCTGGGATGCCGACGTCACCAGGATCTCCGGCGGTGAGAAGCGCCGCGTGGCGCTCTGCCGCCTGCTGCTCTCGCGGCCCGACATGCTGCTGCTCGACGAGCCCACCAACCACCTCGACGCGGAATCCGTGTTCTGGCTGGAGAAATTTCTCGAAGAGTTCCCCGGCACCGTGATCGCCGTGACCCACGACCGTTACTTCCTCGACAACGTCGCCGGCTGGATCCTGGAACTCGACCGTGGCTACGGCATCCCCTACGAGGGCAATTACTCAACCTGGCTGGAGGCCAAGGAAATGCGCCTTGAGCAAGAGGGCCGCGAGGAGGCCGCCCACATCAAGAGCATGAAGGAGGAACTCGAGTGGGTGCGGCAGAACCCCAAGGGCCGTCAGGCCAAGAGCAAGGCGCGTTTGGCGCGCTTCGAGGAAATGTCCTCGCGCGAGTTCCAGGCCCGTAACGAGACCAACGAGATCTACATTCCGCCGGGCGAGCGCCTGGGCGACAAGGTCATCGAGTTCAATGGTGTCTCCAAGGGCTTCGGCGACAGGCTTTTGATCGACAATTTGTCCTTCAGCGTGCCGAGGGGCGCGATTATCGGCATCATCGGCGGCAACGGCGCCGGCAAGACCACCTTGTTCCACATGATCGCCGGCAGCGAAAATCCGGATGGCGGCAGTATCGAGATCGGCGAGACGGTGACACTGGCCTTCGTCGAGCAGAGCCGTGAAAACCTGGACGACAAGAAAACCGTCTGGGAGGCGGTGTCCGACGGCCAGGACATCCTCAGGATCGGCAGCTACGAAATACCGTCACGCGCCTATGTCGGGCGTTTCAACTTCAAGGGCGCGGACCAGCAAAAGCGCGTCGGGGACTTGTCGGGCGGCGAGCGCGGCCGCCTGCATCTTGCCATCACGCTCAAGCAGGGCGCCAATGTGCTGCTGCTGGACGAGCCCTCCAACGACCTCGACGTGGAAACCTTGCGCGCGCTGGAGGAAGCCATGCTGGCCTTCCCCGGCTGCGTCATGGTGATCTCGCACGACCGCTGGTTCCTCGATCGCGTCGCCACCCACATCCTCGCCTTCGAGGGCGATTCGGAGGTGGTGTTCCACCAGGGCAACTTCAGCGACTACCACGAGGATTTCGTCAAGCGTAAGGGCGACAAAGCCCAACCCAGGCGCATGAAGTACAAGCGGCTCAAGTAAACGAAGAGACAAACAGGGTTTCCAGCCGTTCGAATGACGCGGCTATGGGGCCGCGACAGGTCAGCCGAGCCTTTCCTCCAACTCGGCGACTTTTGCTTCCAGCGCCTCGATACGCCCCAGCAGTTCGTCGTTGCGGGCATCCTCGCGCGGCGTCTGGACACGTGGGGGAGGCAGATCGGCGACCTGCGGCTCGCCGCACATCAGATGCGCATAGCGGACTTCCTTCTGCCCGGTCTGGCGCGGCAGCGCCACCGCGAAGCCGGCGTCGATGAGGTGATCCAGCACCAGGCGAACATCCTCGAGGTCTTCGAACTCGAACAGGCGCTGGCTGTTGCCACGCAGTTCCCCCAGCGTCTGCGCGCCGCGCAGCATCAGCACGCAGACGATTGCGAGGCTGCGGCTATAAAGCTTCCACGCCTTGTCGGCCCGGTGATCGTATTTCGAAACCCGCGCGCCCCAGGTTTCGCGTACGAGATCCATCTCCTGCAGCTCGCGCAGCGTGTGGCCGACCTCGCCCTCGGTATACGCGGTGACCGGTTCGCGCGCCGTTTTCTGATTGCAGGCATTGCGCAGAGAATTGACCGTAAGCGGATAGAGGTCAGGCGTGGTCTCTTTCTTTTCGATGAGCGCACCGAGCACCCGCACCTGGATGGGAGTCAGATCGAAGGTTTGCCGGGTCAGGCTGTCTTGAGTCGTGTCCATTAAGGTGTCATCTTACCTTGAGAGGCCGGGCCTGCGCCCGGTCGGAGATTCCTCATACATGAGGAGATTTGAATGTTTCGAAAATTCGGACTGATTATCGCGCTTTTGCTCTCCGGCGCCATCACGGCGAACTGCCAGGAGCGCCCATTCGAAGCCACGCCGGTCGCCGAATTCAATGAACCGTGGGCCATGACCTTTCTCCCCGACGGCCGCCTGCTGGTGACCGAAAAACGCGGTCAGCTTTACATGGTCACACAGGACGGACAGAAATCGGAGGAGATCGAAGAAGTCCCCGACATCGCCTACCGCGGCCAGGGCGGCCTGGGCGACGTCATCCTGCATCCGGATCATGCCGAGAACGGACTGATTTACCTCAGCTACGCGGAATCGGGCGTCGGCAACACGCGCGGTGCGGCGGTCGCCCGTGCCAGGCTGGTGATGGACGAGGACGGCCAGGAAGGGCGGCTGGAAAACCTCGAAGTCATCTGGCGGCAGAACCCCAAGGTCACTGACGATGGCCATTACGGTCATCGCATGGCCTTCGATGCAGAAGGCTACCTGTTCATTACATCGGGTGAGCGGCAGAAGTTCGACCCGGCGCAACAAATGACGGGCAATCTCGGCAAGGTCGTGCGCCTTAACGACGACGGCTCGGTGCCCGACGACAACCCCTTCTACGAGCACGGCGACGTCACCGCCGAGATCTGGTCGCTGGGTCACCGCAACCCGCTCGGCATCGCCTTCGATGCCACCGGCAAGCTGTGGATCCACGAAATGGGCCCGCGGCACGGGGACGAGTTCAACCTGGTGATCAAGGGCGAGAACTATGGCTATCCTATCGTCTCCGAGGGCGACCATTACAGCGGCGCGCCCATCCCGGATCACGACACCCGCCCCGAGTTCATGGCGCCCAAGATCGCCTGGATCCCGACGGTCGCCCCGGCGGGACTGATCATCTACTCGGGGGACCTGTTCCCTGAATGGCAGGGCTCGGCGCTGCTGGGCGGGCTCAGATCCGAGGCCCTCCTGCGGGTCGCCATCGACGGTGAGAGTGCCCGCGAGGTGGACCGCTGGGACATGGACAAACGCATCCGCGAGGTCGAGCAAGGCCCGGACGGCGCGGTTTGGCTGCTGGAAGATCGCGACGGGGGGAGGCTGCTGAAGCTGACGCCAAAACCGTAAACATGCTCTAGGCAACCCGGGCGGCCGCACACGCCCGAGGGATGGCGGTACGGCTGATTCGACTTATACTTCCAATTATCCGCCATTTGCGACATTTCCGGGTCCATGCATCAGACGCAACAGCTCATGTCCACCGCTACTCTTCTGCATCGCGTGCGAAGCGGCGATGCGAGGGCAAAGGAGCGGCTGGTCACCATCTACCTGCCGATCCTGATGCGCTGGGCAAAAGGACGCCTGCCGTTGCATGCACGCAGCCTGGCCGAAACCCAGGATCTCGTCCAGATAACGTTGATCCAGGCCCTCGATCACGTGGACACGTTCGAATCCTATCGGGAAGGGGCTTTCCTTGCCTACCTGCGAAAAACTCTCATGAACCTGATTCACAACGAGATTCGCAGGCCTCAGACCCGCTACGCCGACGGCGGCCTTCGCCCGGATGATTTGCCGGCCGACGAATCAGCTTTGAGCCGGGACGACTGGCTGCAGTACGAGAAAGCGCTGGACCAGCTCAAGGAATCGGAACGAGAGAGCATCATCCTGCGCCTGGAGTTTGGGCTTTCCTATGGCGAGATCGCCGCGGCCATGCGAAAACCGTCTGCCAATGCGGCCCGCATGTCCGTTTCGAGGGCGCTGGTCAGTTTTGCCGCGCACATGGCATGAACACCGAGGAACTGGCCCGGCGACTGGCGGACGGTGAGTCGATCAACTGGCAGTTGATCGACGAGTCAGACCCCATCCTGGCCGGCCTCAAGAAACTAGGCCATTACTACAAAAGCCTCACCATCGATGCATCGGACGATCCTCCGCGGCACCAGGCCCGGCTGGGTGAATGGGGCAGTCACTATCTGATTGAACTGATCGGCAGCGGCACCTTCGGCGAGGTATACCGGGCCTTCGATCCGATGTTGCAGCGGGACGTGGCGCTGAAAGTCATCGGGAACCCCGAGGCCTGCATGCTGGACTCGGAGGATTTTATAGCCGAGGCTCAGCGCCTGGCCCAGGTCCGCCACCGTAACGTGCTGGCGGTTTACGGCGCGGGCTATCAGGGCCGGGAGGTCGGGTTCTGGTGCGAGCTGCTGCTCGGCCAGACGCTCGAGGATGCGCTGTCTTCCGGTCAGCCGTTCGCCTGGGACGATGGCCTGGGAGTCATGTCGGACCTCGGTCAGGCACTGCGTGCGGTCCATCAAGCAGGTTTGATCCATGGCGATATCAAGGCTGCCAACGTCATGCTTGAGCCCGAACGTGGGGCGGTGCTGCTGGACTTCGGGGCCGGCATAGATTCGAATGCCCAAGGTGCACTCGGCATTCTGCAGGGGACCCCGCTCTACATGGCACCGGAAGTCCTGCACGGCGAACCGGTCAGCCAGGCATCCGATGTTTACGCCCTGGGGGTCCTGTTCTTCCGGTTGTTGAGCGGCCGATTTCCGTCCACCGCCGCGACGCTCGGCGAACTCAGGGCACAGGTTTCCGAATCGGTTGAAATCAGCCGCGGCTCCTTCAAGGCCTGTCCGCGGGAATTTCGCAAGTTGCTGAGCGAGATGCTTGCCCGCGATCCTGAGCACAGGCCGGATGCCGAGGCACTGGTCAACAAGATCGACTGGCTCAAAGGCATTCCGGCACGCAGGATGAGACGGCGGGTCGCAACTGCCATCGCCAGCTTGCTCATTGGCATCACGATAGCCAGCACGCTCGGCTACTGGTTTGCTTCCCGGGCACAAAAGCAGATGGAGGCAGCCCGTGCGGAAACGCAGTCGGTCAATACCGTGTTGACCAACATGCTGGCCTCCGCGTCGCCCTTGAAGGACGGCAGGGACGTTCGCGTCGTTGAGGTGCTCTTTCACGCCGAAAACGAGGTTCAGCAAGGCGCTGTCCTGCCCGAGGAAGTGAAGTCGGAGGTATTGCTGACGCTGGCATCCACGTATCTCGCGTTAAGAGAACTCGACCATGCAGAGCGCATTCTCGACGAACTTTTAGGCAGTGGGATCGTGCTGCCCGGATCCAGGGGCGCCTGGAGAGCGAAGAACCTGCTCGCCCAGGTGTTCATTGCCAAGCGAACCTGGCCGCAAGCCATCGCGATGAGCGAGGATGCCGTTCGGTTGGCGACAAGCATCGATCCGCAAAGCGATATGGTGCTCGAGAGCGAAATCACGCTGGCGGGCTCTTTTGCAGAGCACAACGAGCCGGCAGTGGCTATGACACGCCTCGAACAGGCGCTGGCTCGATTTCCCGATGCCCCGAACGACCTCGCCGGCCGCGCGCACCTGGTGCTGGGCAGGCTGCACGAACAACAGGGCCGCCCCGCCGAGGCTCAGGTCCTGTACCAGCAGGCGGCCGATCTGTTCCTCGAAACCAATGGTTCGCACAACGCCAACACGATCGCCGCCCACGCCGCCGTGGCCAGCGTGATGGGCCAACAGGGGCTTGGCCCGCAGGCGAGTGACTTGCTGAGACAGCAACTGGACATTGCCGCGGACTTTCTGGGCCTCGACCACAGGACCACTTACAACATCCGCATGAACCTGGGCGCCGTGCTGGCGGATTACGGCGACACGGAGGCGGCGCTGGCGGTTCAAAGAGAAGTCTATGCTTCAAGCGAGCGCGCCTTCGGCGCCGACGGCCTGCAGACCATCCTCAGCCGCGGAAACGTCGCAACACTGCTGGTCAAGCAGGGAAACAGCGAAGAAGCGGAGTCGATCTACCGCGACAACATTCGCCGGATGAACGCCACTCATCCCGATGAGCACAACTACCGCCTGATCCAGGAGTTCAACCTCGCCGAACTGCTCAACGAACTGGGGCGCTACCAGGAATCCAGGGTGCTGGCGGAAGCCTCCCTGGCCGCAGCTACTCAACACCTCGGCGCGATCAGCATCGTCGGCATGGAGCTGTTCGAGAGCATTGCCCGCAGCGACCTGGGGCTCGGCGAAGCCGCGCTGGCCGAGCAGGAATTCGCCCAAAGCGTTCAGACCAAGTCGGAACACCTGGGCGAACGGCACCCCCTCACACTCAATGCCCTTGTCCGGCAGGCCGACGCCTTGTTGGCCCTCGGGAGAATCGACGAAGCTCGAAACCTCCTGACGACTGCGCTCGAAGGCCGCAAGGCGTTGTTCGGCGCCGAGCATTCCGAAACTCTCGCACTGGAAACCCGCCTCGCCGAACTGTAGTGCTGAGGTCAGAGGCAACTCTGAACCCAATTTCTTGCATTCCCAATCTTGTGCGGTTTCGCGTCCATGGCGTGTTGATAAGTCAGCAGCACCATTTTTCGCCCCATCCGGGGCATGTTCCCGAGAAATGGCTGAGATCGTGCTTGAAATTGCAACCCCTCACTCCAGGAGACCAGTCATGAAACCGTACCTTCTTGCCATTTGTTTAGCGGCAGTCATCGCTGTGAACTTCTCATCCAGCGCGAAGGCGGCCGGGCCACCGGCGGTGGAAGTCATCGTGGTTGATATCACCATACCGGTGCAGGTGAGGAATACGGCTTCTACCTGTGTTCCATCCACGTGCTCTGTCGACGTCTACACCGTGCCGCCCGGCAAGCGCTTCGTCATGGAATACATGGCCTTGCGGACTCAGATTCTGCCACGAGACTCCGGTCAATCCGGTGTCGCCGTTTTAGCGACGGAGTTCGATGACGCGAGCTTTCAGGTTCAAGTTGGCGTCACCACGAATACCGGCTCGGGCCTCAACTCGGCCGATGTTTTCGCCGGGCCCATCAAGCTCTACGCCCAGTCCGGAACGCTGGTTCGGTGTGCGGTCTCAACACCTGGCTCCGAGGACGCGGATGGCATTTTCTGCACCATTAGCGGGTATCTCGAAGACGAGTAGACGCTTTCCATGACTGGGAAAACGGGGTCAGAGTCGACTCTGACCCCAATCTTGCAGACTCCAATCCGACGAGGAGGTCACGAGCATGTTTCGCAAATATCATTACTTGATGACCGTCTCGCTGACGGTCGTTCTGGGCTGTGCCGCAGCACATGCCGAGGAGTTGGCCGCCACGGGCGAGGTGCGGCTCGAAAACGCCGGCGAGCCGACTTCCAGGTTCAGCCTGCACGTCAAGGCGGTCGATTTCACCAGCGACGGCCAATCACTCGGGTTTTCCGTCGAAGTCGACCAGGCCATCGTCGCCTACCTGCAGGAGAACCAGGCACAGGCCGTCGCCCAGTTCATGGTCGATGCCGACAACGACAAGGCGAGCGGCGGCCAAGTCTTCGGAAGCTCCGAGGCCGGATTCGAGACCACGACCGTCGTTTACGCCTGCAAGGTGCGCGATGGAATGAGGGTGTGCGCCGGCGACATCGACGGCGCGAGCGAATTCCCCGGCGAGTTCCAGACCGACGCCTGGGATGCCACCGCGAACATGTTCACCCCCGTTCACGACCTGAGCTGGGATGGTGGAGGCGCTGAAATCGACGGCAGCCGGATCCACGCCTCGATTCCGTACGAGGACATCGGCGGCGCCCCGGGCAAAACAATCCGAATCGTCGTCGCCACGGGCTCAGGAAGACCAGTGGATACACCCTCGGTGCTGCTGACGTTGAAATAGGCGAGCCACGACGCAGACCCTCGCCATCGCCGGCCGCTGGATCGCGACGACCGCGACGGTATTGCTGTTCGCTGCGCCGCTGCAGGCCCAGAAGGCGGTCTTCAGGAACCCGGCTGACGCACCGCCCGGTGCGGAACTCATCGAGTCGTATGGGAGCTACCACTTATACCGCACCCAGGATGCGACCAGCGGTATCGATGCCGATTACATGGACCGGCTCCTCATGGATGCCTGGCCCTTCAACACGCAGAAAGAACCGGTAGCATCGCCCAACGGTTTTGCCATGGACCAGCCCGTAGGGCACTCCTTGCAACTCATTCAATTCCTGGGACCGGTAAAACAGGATTGGCTGGGCGCACTTGCCGCCGACGGCATCGAGCCGGTGCACTACGTCGCGCACAACGGTTACCTCGTGTGGACCGATCAGGCCGGCCGCGAGCGACTCGATCAGATGGTTCACGGACGTGTCAACGGCCTCCAGTTTTCCGGCGTCTACCATTCGTTCTTCAAGGTTGGCGACACGCTTCTGGCGCGGATCGCGCACGGTCCGCCGCCAGGCGAGCACGTATTGCTCACCGTCCAGATGTACCGGCACAACGGCGGGAGCACCTCCGAGCAAGCGATTGCCGCGCTGGCCGTCCAACAAACCGACTGGCAGCCGATTCTCGGCTTCCAGAACGCACGCTTTCTGGCACCGCTCGGCGCGCTGCAGGCGATTGCCAACCTGTCTGACGTGTTTTGGGTCGGCGAGTATCTGCCGCCTGAGCTGCACGACGAAGTGCAGGGCCAGATCATGGCAGGCAACTATAACGGCGACATGAGCGGACCCTCCGGGCCGGGTTACCGGGCGCTTCTCGCCTCACTGGGCTTCAGCACCGTCCCCGCGGACTATCCCGTGGTCGACATTGTCGATGACGGCATCGGAAATGGAACGGTCAATTCGGGTGATCCAACTTTCCACGTCGCTGGCGACCTCGCCAATCCGACCCGCCTGGCCTACGTCAATAACTGCACCGGCGGTGTCAACGGCAGCGGGCCGAATGGGCATGGACACATCAATCTCAGCATTGCCGGCGGCTTTGACAGGAGGAGCGGGTTTCCCTTTCGCGATCCCGAAGGGTTTCAACGCGGCCTGGGAATCAACCCCCACGGTCGCTTTGCCGGGACGCGCATTTTCCTGGGCCCGATGTTCGATCTGTCCAACTGCGGCGACAGCGATGCCGGCCTGATCCTGAGTTCCTATCTTTCCGGTGCCCGCATCACTTCCAACTCCTGGGGCTGCGCCTTTTGCCTCAACCCCTACAACGAAGCCTCGCAGGCGTTTGACGCCGGCGTGCGGGATGCCCATCCGGCATTGCCAGGCAATCAGCAGCAGATCATCATTTTTTCGGCGGGCAACAGAGGTCCCGACTCCAACACGGTTGGTCCACCGGGCGACGGCAAAAATGTGATCACGGTGGGGGCCTCGGAAAATTTCCGACCAGGCGACGAAGATGGCGATTGGACGGATGGCTGCGAGAAGGGTCCCAGCGATGCCGACAATGCAATGGACGTCGCCGACTTCTCGAGCCGCGGTCCGGCTGCCGGCGGGCGAGTCAAGCCGGAGCTGATGGCGCCCGGTACTCATGTTCAGGGCACCGCCAGTACCCATAGCGAATACACCGGGAACAGTGTTTGCGATCAGTATCGGCCGTCCGGGCAAACCACGTTTGCGGCCTCTTCCGGGACCAGCCACTCGGCCCCGGCGATCGCCGGCCTCGCTTCGCTGGCTTATTACTGGATCGAGAACGGCCTTGCCGGCGAAGGGGTCAACTACCCGCCCAGCCCTGCCTTGATGAAGGCCTACCTGATGGCGCACTCGACGTACCTGACCGGCGCCGGCGCCAACGACGATTTGCCCAGCAACAATCAGGGCTATGGCCAGCCGGCCGCCGGCCTGTTATTCGACGATGCATCCCGATACCTGATTGACCAGACCCATGTCTTCGATAATTCGGGCGAGGAGTGGATAGGGGGTGGCTCGGTCGTGGACCCGACCAAGCCGGTGCGCGTCGTGTTGGCCTACACGGATCAGCCGGGTGCAGTCGGCACCAGCCCGCAAGTCAACGACCTCAACCTTCGAGTCGAGGCTGGGGATGATACCTACTTCGGCAACAACTTTTCCGGTCCGTACAGCATCACCGGCGGGCGCATCGACGCGGAGAACAATTACGAGGCCGTTTTCCTTCCGCCAGACAGCGCGGATGAACTGATCATCACCGTCGATGGATTCAATATCGCCGGGGACGGCGTACCCCAGTCCGGCGACGGCACCGACCAGGATTTTGCGCTGGTCTGCTACAACTGCCTGGCGCATCCCACGTACACATTGGCGGCCTCACCGGAAGAAGCAAATGTCTGCGCACCGGCCAGCGCGGTTTATGGCGTCACACTGGGGTCCATCCTGGGGTTCGGAGAACCCGTCATGCTATCGACGGACAATGTGCCGTCGGGACTCGTCACCGGTTTCAGCCAAAATCCCGTCATGCCGCCCGGCGCCAGCCAGTTGACCGTCTCCAACACGGCGGAGGTGACAGCTGGGAGCTACCTGATTCGGCTGTCGGGGCTTTCCTCGCCCTCGGGGATCAGCAGGTCCCGCGCGCTCGGACTCAATATTTTCAACGAAGCGCCGTCAGCGCCAACGCTCCTGCAGCCGCCCAATGGTGCGATCGGCGTCTCGACGATGCCCACCCTGAGCTGGACCGCATCGACCCAGGGACAGTTTTACAACCTCCAGATTGACGATGACCCCGCGTTCACCAGCACCGACTATTCGCGCATCGTTTCTGTCACGAGCCATACCGTCCAGGGCACCCAACTTGACAGTCTCACGCAGTATCACTGGCGCGTGCGGGCCCTCAACGCCTGTGGATTCACCACTTCGAGCCCTTTCTCCTTCATAACCGAGGCCGAACCCATATTCAGAAACGGCTTCGAGGAAAAGTAACAGGTCTCGAATCCGCGCATCCCTCTTCCGTTTCTTGTGCGGTTTCGGGTCGCCGACGTGTTTACAGGGTAAACGGGAGAAACCTTTTTGCCCCGATCCGGAGCACCCTGGTGAGATTGCGACTGCGAAGCATTCTGATTCCGACCGCCCTCGGCCTGGCGTCGATTCCCGGCCTCGCCCAGCTCACGGGCGGGCCTTTCGAGATTCCAAAATCTACCATCGACGGCGGCGGTGGCCGTTCTACTGGCGGCCAATTCATCCTGACCGGAACGATTGGTCAACCGGAGGGGCCGGAACAGACCCTGACAGGCGGCAATTTCGAGCTCAGCGGAGGCTTTTGGCCCGGCGGCGAGGGCGATCCAGAAGACGACCTCATATTTTCCGACGGTTTCGAGGATCCCTGATGATGGGCCGCACGCAATCGGGGATTTTCGCACAGCGTGTGGCGGGAAAGCAGTGGATGAGCCGCACTGCTCGGGCGCTCGTTTTGCTGGTTGTGTTCGCACCAGCCCTTCAGGCGGGCGCGCCGTCGGCGACGGAAATTACCTACCAGGGATTCCTGGAGCACGCCGGCGAGCCCGCCAACGGCGCGTTCGATTTCGAGTTCACGCTATGGGATGCCGAGCAGGACGGTACTCAGCTCGGCTCAGCGATCTCCCTTCAGGAAGTACCGGCTGCTGATGGCGTGTTCCAGGTCGAGCTCGATTTCGGTGCTACGGCATTCGATGGTTCTCTGCGCTGGCTCCGGATTCGCGTCGCGCTCGCCAACGACGGGCTGACCACCCTGGCGCCGCGCCAGGAAGTAAAGTCGGCGCCGTACGCCCTCTTCGCATACGCAGGCAACGAAGGCCCACCAGGGCCGCAAGGACCAGAAGGCGCCCAGGGACCACAAGGCCCTACCGGAGCACAAGGACCCCAAGGGCCACAGGGAGCTACCGGACCACAAGGACCCGAAGGCCCGCAGGGACCAGCGGGAGATAACGCCCTGTGGGAGGACAATGGCAGCGACAGGATGTGGTTTCTCGGAAATCATGTCTCGATCGGCGCCGATTCGACTCAAGGGGCCCTTCACGTTCAGACGAGTGAAGACGGCTCCGCGATTATCGCCACCACCACCGTCGGCGAAGGCTTAGGGGTTCGGGCCCATGCCCCCGGCATTGGCGTGTTCGGTGAGTCGACCAAGCCAACCGGCCTCGGCTACGGCGTGTTCGGAGAGGCGGAGAGCACCGACGGGCGCGCTGTCTATGGTCAGGCCATCGCGCCGAACGGCACTACTTATGGCGTATACGGCTCCGCGGCAAGCTCCTCGGGCACCGGCGTTTTGGGCGAGAGCCCGTGGCGCGGCCTCGCCGGGATTGGCGGTTTTGGCGCGGAGTCCATCGGTGTGTACGGCGAGTCGGCCAGGACGACAGGCCTCGGCTACGGCGTTTTCGGCAGATCCGTAAGCACATCAGGGCGCGCCGTCCACGGCCAGGCCGCCGCGTCGAACGGATTCACCTACGGCGTCTACGGCTCAGCAGCAAGTTCCTCTGGCATCGGCGTATTCGGAGAAAGCCCGTGGCAGGGCGTCGCCGGGATCGCCTCCGGATCCGGCGGGGACTCCATCGGCGTGTACGGCGAGTCGCCGGGCACCGCGGGTCGCGGTGTATTCGGTCGTGCCACGGCAACGAGCGGCGATGCGTCCGGCGTGGTCGGACAGACATCCAGTTCTTCCGGCGCCGGCGTCCGGGGATTTGGCCCCTCGCAGGGCGTCGTCGGCAGCGCAAGCTTGAGCAGCGGCGTGACCTACGGGGTAATCGGCATGACCCCCTCCGCTTTTGGCCGGGGCGTATTCGGCCACGCCACGGCCACTTCCGGCGTTCCGATTGGCGTCTACGCCAAGGCCGATACGAATACCGGGTACGACTTTTACGCCGACGGCGCCGGCGTCAACTATGGCGCCACGTCTTCACGCCGGTGGAAAACGAACGTCGTCCCGATCGGGGAGCCGCTGGAAAAAATATCGCGCCTGCGCGGGGTGTATTTCGACTGGGATCTTTGGCACGGGGGGCATCAGGACGTCGGGATGATTGCCGAGGAAGTCGGCGAGGTGCTGCCGGAGATCGTGCGGTACGAGGAGAACGGCGTCGATGCGACGGGCATGGACTACTCCAAGCTGGCGCCGCTGCTGGTCGAGGCGGTGAACGCGCTACGCGCCGAGAAGGATTCACAGATCGCATGGCAGGCCAATCGAATCGATGAGCTCGCATCACGAAACGGTGAGCTTCAGGCGCGCATGGAGGCCCTGACCACGCGCCTCGCAGCGCTGGAACCGAATAAGTCTAAAACGCTTTCAGCGGGAGAGTGGTGATGAAGCGAACAGCGATAGGTAAAAGAACGAGCCCTTGGCGCTTACGTACGGCATTCATGCTGGCGATTGTCTTTTGCTTCGCTCCAGCGCTGCAAGCCGGCACACCGACGGCAACCCAGTTCACCTACCAGGGTTTCCTCGAAAACGGCGGCAACCCCGCCAACGGGCTGTTCGATTTCGAGTTTACGCTGTGGAACGCCGAGGTCAGCGGCAGCCAAGTCGGGTCGGCGGTATTCCTCCAGGACGTGCCCGTCGAAGACGGCGTGTTCCAGGTCGAGCTCGACTTCGGCGCGGCGGCATTCGACGGTTCGCTGCGCTGGCTGCGGATTCGCGTCGCGCTGGCCAACGGCGGGCTGACCACCCTGAACCCCCGACAGCGGGTCACCGCCGCCCCGATGGCGCTCTATTCACTGCAGGCCCCGGGAGGTGGGGGCGAAGGCGGCACGCTCGACAGTGCCTATGATTTCGGCGGCCCCGGCGCTGGCCGCCAGATCACGGCGGATGCCGGTGCGGTGCATGTTGTGGGTCCCGACGGTATGATTTCCGACGCGGGTTTCCTGGGTCCTGGCAGCCTGATCGGGCGGCCGGAAGGATTCTTCGATATACAGGCCCGACACAGCTTCAACATTATCACCGGCGATCCGCCTGACCCGGCGACAGTCGGCAGCTATATCCTCGACGGGACCCCCCTCAACCCGATACCACAGTGGGTCAACTTAATGGCCTCGCCGGGCGGAAATTCGATCCGGCGCAATACGGGTTCGGGGCTTCTATTCGTTACCGAGCCTGCACCCTTGTCGCCTCCCGATGATTTCCAGATGATCTTGACTGGCGGTGGCGATCTCGGCTTGGGTACGCTCACGCCCGCCAGCCGCTTGCATATTGCCGATGGCTCGGACGCAACCCTCGGCGGGGGCGGATATTTTGTCACCGGCCCCTCGAACAGCACGAACCTCATCATGGACGACAATGAACTGATGGCCCGCAATAACGGGGCTGTCTCAAGGCTGGCTCTCAACAACGACGGTGGAGATGTCACCGTCGCGGCAAACGGCGCTGGCAATCTGGGTATCCGCACCCCGGCACCCGAAGCGCCGCTGCACATCATGGGCCAGCCCGACGTTTCGCTCGGCGGCGGAGGTGGCCTGGTCATTGGCAACACGGCAGGCGGCAACATCGGCATGGACGGCAACGAGATCATGGCCAGGAACAACGGCACAGCTGCGACTTTGTTCCTGAACAACGATGGCGGCTCGGTGGTGGCGGGAAGCAATCTCGTTGTCAACGGGACCCTGGATATCGGATACGAGATTGTCTCCGCGCAGGCGGGTGATGGAGATTCTATCGCAACCGTTTCCTGCCCCGCAGGGAAGAAAGTCATTGCCGGAGGATGTAAGGGCTCATTTCTTGGGCGCGATGTATCGCACTTCGGCCCCACCTCGGGTGGCGGAGGCTGGGAGTGCACGTGGGCATCCGATGATGAAAACATCGGAGAAGCCATCGCCGTCTGTGCCCGGGTCCAATAGGGACCTGAACACATGTTGACGGCGGTAAACCTCTGACCATGCGGAGCTCGCACATATGAACCGCGTCTTGAACACTATGGTGCTCCTGCTCTGGTTCGTGATGTGCGCCATTGCGACCGAGGTTCAGGCCGGGGCGTCGCCCAACGCGATCAGCTATCAGGGTTCCCTGAAACGACAAGGGACGCTGGCCGACGGGACCTTCGATTTCGAGTTTTCGCTGTGGAATGCGCAGCAAAATGGCGCCCAGATCGGGCCGACCGTCTTGCGCGACGATGTTCCGGTCGCTGGCGGTGTATTTCAGGTTGAACTGGATTTCGGCGCGGCGGCATTTGAAGGAAATGAACGATGGCTGCAGGTCGGGGTGCGCGCCAGCCCGGGCGGCGGCAATCTTGTAACCCTGCAGCCGCGGCAACGGCTTGCGCCGAGCCCGCTTGCGGTGTACGCCGACGATGGTCACCCCGGACCCCAGGGTCCACAGGGCCCGCCAGGTCCTCAGGGCGTCCAGGGTCCCCCGGGCACTCCGGGGCCGGCGGGCGCCGGCGGCCCTGCCGGCGTGAATTGGCCTTCTACGGGTTCAGCCATTCACTGGTCAAATACGCCGGTGTCCGTGGGTACAAACGCATTGGGTATGGCGCAGTTGCATGCGGTTTCAGACGTCACCTGGCCAGCATTGCGGGCTGACAATTTCTCCAACACCGGAGACTCCACCAGCGCCGCTTTTGTTTCGGGTGGCGCGAATGGCAACGCGGTATTCGGCCGTGCAACAGGGAATCTAAACAGCATTGGAGTTCATGGCATCAGCAACAGTCTGTTGGGCACCGCGGTCTATGGTAAGGGCACCGCTTTGTCAGGGATGAACCGTGGTGCCGGGGGAAGCGTGTACAGCAACGCGGGACGAGGTATTGAAGGCGTTGCTTCAGCGAGTGGTATCGGGGTGTACGGAGAGACCAGCAGCGATGGTGGCTGGGGAGGTTACTTCCTCGGGCGAGCCTACTTTTCAGACCGCCTGGGAATCGGCATACAGGTCCCGGATGTGCCACTTCAGGCTTTCGGAAGTACCGATCTGTCCCTGGGCGGGGGCGGCGTGTTCATGATCGGGAGATTGAACTCTGCCAACATCGCTGTAGACCGTAACGAACTCATGGCACGCAACAACGGCCAAACCACGACGCTATTCCTTCAAAATGAGGGTGGCCAGGTTCACATCGGCTCACTGAATCTCGGCCCAGCGCCCGATACCAAGCTGCGGGTAGATTCCTTCGATGACGCTTCGCCTTCAACCGTTGAAATACGCCTCGGGGATGTGGAGGACATCACCTTGCACCAACTCGTGCATTTTGTCCGCAACGGCGTCATTGAAGGCGACATCGAAATCAATTTCGCAGACATCTTCTACCTGGGTTTCACCGGCACCCACATGGCCTGGAGCGATCAGCGCCTCGAGCCGGGCACTCTGGTTCGAATGACCGGCGAAAACCGGCAAACCGAAGGTTCGGCCATTGCGGAGCCCATTTATGGGGTTGTTCCGACCCACGAAGCCAATGACGCGGCAACGCTGGGCGCAGCATGGATCAGCAACGAAGGCGAGGACCCGCCGAAAATCGCAGCCGTCGGCAACGGTCTGTTACGAGTCGTCGACCAGGGCAACGGTGATATCAAGCCGGGCGACTACCTCATCGCGGCCGATCTGCCCGGCCACGCCATGCTCGATGATCCGGATCGCTTTCCAAGTGGCAACATCGTTGCGCAGTCTGGCCAATCGTTTCGCTGGGCTGAAATCGAGCCGGCCCCCGATGGCACCCGGCGCGCGATGATCCATGTTCAGTTCGAACGATTCGTGCGCGATGCAAGCGCGCTGAACGCCGAGCACGACGCCCTGTCGCTCAGGAAATCTGGGCAACGACAAGACGACAGATTGGCGCGCCTGCAAGCCGAGGTTGCGGGGTTGCGCTTGAACGCCCGCGTTGCGAGCGAGGACAAAGCGAAGTGATTCGCTGGCTGCTGATGTTGGCCTGGTATCTGCCGGTGGTGGCGCTTTGCCAGCCGAGTGAGTCCTTCGTGTATCACGGCAGTCTCGCAATGGATGGCACCCTGCTTGACGGAACGGCTGACGTCCGTTTCCGTCTGTACGACGATGAACAGAACGGTGTGCAACTGGGGCCCCAGCTGGGGCCTTTTGCCCTTAACCTGGAGGATGGCTTGATCCAGGTTTCTCTCGACTTCGGGGCTGGACAGCTATCCGGCTCACCCCGTTGGCTGGAGATCGATGTGCGCAGCCCCGCCGGTTCCGGTGCATACACCATACTACCACGCGAGGAGATTTTTCCAGCGCCTCATGCACTCGAGAATCTGATCGGAAATGAGGGGCCGACGGGCCCTGCAGGGGTGCAAGGGCCACCAGGCCCTGCCGGGGTGATGGGTCCGCCCGGTGACCCCGGGCCAGCGGGGCCGGCCAGCGCGCCCTGGAATCAACTGGTCGATACGCTGTGGTATTCGACACAGCCGATTGGAATTAATGACGCTACGCCTGTGGCGGACCTCGGCGTCGTCGCATCCGAATCACTGCATGCCATTTGGGCCGAACATTCGCAGGCTACGGGCGACACGGTGGCAGGTCTGTTTCGCAACGACAGCCCGACCGGCCATGCCCTGTCGGCCAGTGCCCTGGGCAGCGGTGTGACTACGGGCGTCACAGCTGTGAGTTGGGGCAGCTTGGGCATTGGCATCCTGGGTGAAGTCCTGAGCGTTGCAGGGAGCTATGGGGTATTCGCGGAGACTGCAAGCATTTCCGGCATCGGCGCCAAGGGAGTGGTCCTGTCGTTGTCGGGTGGTATCGGGGTGTACGGCGAATCGCCTGACTGGGGCGGTTTCTTTCGCGGGCGTGGCTACATTTCCGGGGATCTCGGCGTCGGAATCGCTCAACCCGAAGTCAAGGCACATATCCTCGGCGGCAATGACCTGTCCACTTCCGGCGGTGGGTATTTCATGGTTGGGCAGCAGGACGGCACCAACTTCACTATGGACAACAACGAAATGATGGTGCGAAGCAACACCGCACCGCAGACCATGTTCCTCCAGAACGACGGTGGGTTGACCCAGATCGGTCAACGTGCGAATTCGAACGGGCCAATGACCCGGCTGATAGTGGAGGGATTCGATGTGAACTCGGATCCACTGGTGGAGGTGCGGCTAAGCCACGAAGCCGACCTGTTCATCCACAAGATTGTCGACTTCTGGTATGCCAACCACAATCATGGCTGGATCGCGGTCTCGCATGTCGGCACCTCGTATAGCGGATTTACCGGCTCCCATCGTGCCCGCGTGCCGGCCGGGGTCAATCGGGGAGAGCTCGTATCGATGACCGGTTCGCTCTTTGGCAAGGACGGACAGATGCGTGATTCACAGCTGACAGAACCGGTATATGGTGTGACTAAAACCCGCTTTGCCAATGACGTGCGCACCTTGGGCGTTGCGGTCGACAACGGTGATTCGGGTCGAGTTGACCGATCCGTGGCCGCTGTCGGGAACGGCGAACTGTGGGTAGTGGACAATGGCACCGGCAAGATCGAAAGCGGTGATTACCTGATCGCATCGCACATTGCCGGAGCTGCCATGGCAGATGACCCGGCGGCGTATCCGATCGGATACATCGTGGCCCAGGCCGGAGAGCCGGTGATCTGGAATGACGTCCAACCCGATTCAGATGGCGTGCGTCGAGCGCTGATCCGGGTCAACTTTGAGCGATTCACCCGCTATGGCAACGGCGCCACGGCGGCCCGGCAGATTCGAGCGCTTGAGCGTGATGTCGGCGAACGGCAGTACGTCATCGACCAGCTGCGTGCCAGTATCCAAGCGTTGCGCGACGTGGGTGGAGGTGGTCAATGAATGGCTCGACCCGAATCGTCATGACTTGCTTCCTGACCCTGATGAGCAACATCTGCGAAGGGGGCGCGTTGCCGGTTCAGCCCGAATGGACGTATCAGGGCAGCCTCAACCAGTCAGGAGCGGCGTTCAATGGACCGACCGGCCTTCGGTTTCGGCTGTATTCTGACGCAATTGGTGGCATCCAGATCGGTCCGCAAATCACCCGGGCGGGGGTGCAGGTTCGCGAAGGGCAGTTTACCGTTCTGCTCGATTTCGGCACCGGCGTGTACTCGGCGCCACGGTGGCTGGAGATTGACATTGAAACGCCTTTTGGGAGCGGCAATTGGACCACCCTGTCACCACGCCAGCCGCTCAGCGCCACGCCGCGCGCACGGTTCTCTCTTTCAGGGCCGAGCGGGCAAGTGGGTTCGTCTGGCCCGGCCGGCCCGCAGGGAGAACCGGGCGCTCCGGGGGTCGCGGGCCCTCAGGGACCACAGGGTCCCTGGGCGGAAGGCAATGGAAATATTTACCATCTGGGCCAGATGGGGGTTGGCCACAGCCTGGCATCGGCGACCGTGGATGTACTGTCGTCCGGTGATGTCATAAGCGTTGATGCATTCTCGCAATTCGCCAACGGTGGGGTGTTCATCTCCCACAGTAATACGGGTACCGCTATCCGGGCCGAGTCCTCGCATGAAACGGGGGTTCAGCGAACCATTGAGGCCTATTCGAGTTCGACCACCGGTGCCGCCCTGCTAGGTTCAGCGACAGCAGTCGGTGGCCCGACCGTGGGCATCGCCGGTCGTCTCCAGAATGGCAGGGCCATATCCGGCTGGGCTTCTGCGCCGGTCGGAACTGGCGTCGGGATTCTGGGCGAGAACAGCAACTCCGATGGTTGGGCCGGTTACTTCAATGGCACCAGCGCGTTTACCGATGCCCTGGGTGTGGGGATCGACAACCCCGACCTGCTGTTGCAGGTCAATGACGATACCGACCTCAGCGTTTCGGGCGGCGGAGCAATGGTGCTGGGAAGTGTAGCCGGGACCAACCTTGCGTTTGATACAAATGAAATCATGGCGCGGAACAATGGCGCGCCGTCAACCCTGTTTTTGCAGAATGAAGGTGGTCAGGTCTTTGTCGGATCGATCGAAAACATTGGCACTTCGTTGCGTGTCGACGGTTGGGATCAGACCATCACCGAACCGCTGGTGGAATTCAGCATCCAGTCCCAGCGAGCGGTGGACAATATTATGGAGTTCTACCGAAACGGCATTTCGTGGGGTCAGATCGAAATCAGCGCTGGCGGCGTGGATTACGTCGGTTTCACTGGCACTCATATGGCCGATTCCGATCGGCAGGTCGAGCTCGGGATGCTGGTTTCCGTCAATGGCCAGAACCGGACTCTGGACGGAAGCGACCGCGGCGAACCGGTTTATGGCGTCGAGGTGTCTGATACGCCCAATTGCCCGAAAACACTGGGGGCCGCGATCGGCTACCACGCTGATCCCGGCCTGCCGCTATCCGTCGCAGCGGTCGGTAATGGCGTGCTGCGTGTGGTGGACAACGGATTGGGCGATATTGAACCCGGTGATTACCTGATCGCTTCGGGGTTATCAGGTTCAGCCATGCTCGATGATACCGAACGCTTCCCGGTGGGACACATCGTCGCCCAGGCCGGCCAGCCGGTACGATGGGAGGACATTGATCGCGAGCCGGATGGCTTTCGGTACGCCATCATCCACGTCCAGTTCGAGCGCTTTGACCGCCATGGTTCGCCGTGGATGCAACAGCGGCTGAATGAACTGCAAGAAACCACCGAACGGCAGGCTGCGGAAATCGAAGCACTGGAAGGTGAGCTGGAAGCACTGTTACGTGGCCTCGACAGGGAAGGCGTTTTGGCGCCGTGAATCGTCACCTGCGCTACCTAACGCTATTGGCTCTGGCGGCCATCGCCGCCTTCCCTGCTTCGGCCGGGGAAGAAGTTGGGCCATTCGAAATGCTGAACTCGTCCATTGATTGCGGTGGCGGTAGATCCACCGCCGGCCAGTTCGTCTTGAATGGCATCATTGGTCAGCCCGATGCTTCGGCCCAGTCACTGACCGGCGGTGACTTCGAGCTCAATGGCGGATTTTGGTCCGGCGAGCAAACTGTGCCCGACGGCGATCACATTTTCAGTGACGGCTTCGAAGGGCCGTGACAGTGGGAAAACGCAGGCTCCCCCTTACATATCCTGCGCCCCAAGCACCGGCAGCCCAGCCTCGCTGGCGGCGCGAAAGCCGGTAAGCTCGGTGTTGCAGTCAATGATGACGGAAACAACGTGGACAGGGCGTTCTATTTCATCGTGATCCGCCCTTGATGTGGCAATTACTTGGATTCAAAGCAGATTCCTGTTGTCGGCCTGACGGGCCAGCAACTCCAGGCCCCCGACGTTCCTCAATTGCCAGATTTTCACCCTCGGCAAGTCTGACCCTTCGATGATGAAATATGCGAACCGGTCGTTGCCGCATAGCGGACAGCGGCCGTCTGAGGCCTTGAGGTCGACGATCCATCCCCGGCCACTGCAGCGCTCGCAGCGCACGGTGGGCCGGAGGCGGCGCACTTTGAACACTACGAGGAACAGCAGGCCGAACACGACCAGAGCCGTCAGCCCGACGTAGAAGTCCAGCCAAAGGTCGTACTCGCAGCGATAGCGGGGCATGTCGCCGGGGCAGATCGACAACCAGTAGGGAACGAAAGGGTACTCGTGATGAACGCCGGCCGCCAGGCCTGCAAAAATCAGCGTCGCGACGATCAGCACGACGATCACCGTTCGATTGGTCTGCTGCCGGATCACCTCCGGCGTGGCGGGATTGAAGAGCCCTCCGCCCACTTTGGGAATCGGTTGTCGGCGTGCCATTCTCTACGCTCTAAGGTCTCTACAGTCTGCAGTACGGCGGACAGCCGATATCGTACTCCTCCCAGGATATTCGGTTCATCTCGTCGCCGCCGCGCGGCCCGTGCTCGTGCGACCACAGGTTTCCGCTCCCGCTGTCAACATAGCGTCCCATCGGATCGCGATGGACGCCTCAGTCACCCAGGAGTACGTGATCGCGGCGAACCCGCGCTGTCACTTCCGCATCCAGCCCGGCCCGCTCGGCGAACTCGGGCCAGCCCCTGACGGCCTCGCGCACTTCGTCGATGATCTCGCCGTGGCGGCGGATGCCGTACAGCTCAGCAACGGCATCGAGGTCCTCGCGGCCGATCGCGTCGAACTTGCCGTTGACGCTCATCTGGTGGGCCAGTGTCCAGCCGGTGCCGTGGGCGTAGGTGACGTCGAAGGCAGGCGCCAGGCGCCAATCCGATTCGATGTCGTCTTTCAGGAAGGCGACGTTCTTGCTGTGATCGTCCTGGTTGCGAGCCACCACGTTGAACACCATGCGGCGAAAAGCCTCGCTGAGTTCGTCCATTCCGAGCCCAAGCCCGAGGCAGGTGCGGAAATACAGCTCATACGACCACGACCGCGGCTCGTTGTAGTCGGCGTGGCGCATGCCGCACAGGCTGTGAAGGTGGATCTTGCGCCCGCCTTCGCGATCGAATCGGCGGCTCATGAAATGCGCCAGTTCACCGTCGGCGAGCAGGGTCGATTGGGCGACGCCGACACCCGCCGCGCGCGCCATTTCGTTGTAGGCGAACTCGAGCCGCGTCCAGTGCTGCGGGCCGCCGTCCTCCTGCATGCCGTCGAACTTGATGATCCAGTGCTGAAATCCGGCCGGCAGGTCCGGCGCATGGGCGACGATCTCGTCGTTGCCCGGGCGCCAGCCCACCAGCGCCTTGGCGCGGACGCCACCGGCCGAGGAGGCCGCCGCCATGATGTCAGGGATTCTGGAGGTCACGTGCCCCTGGATCACCTGGCGGGCCTGGGCGACCAGCGCGCCGAGTTCGAGGCCAATGTGCTCGGTACTGTCGTGAAGCGCAATCGCCGGCTGGTACTCGAGGGCACCCATGCCCCGCGCGCCGACGTACAGGAGCTTTTCGGCCGGCGTGATGTCGCTGTCCGCCAGCCCCTGGCTGGCAAGGTGAGCACGGATGACGCGATTGCCGAAGCGGTCCGGCAGGGAATCGGCAAACACGCCGGGCATGCCCAGGAATCCTTCCTGGCGGCGCAGTTCCGGGAAGCTGAACACGCCGCGCTCGAGCGGCAGGTGGAAGGGCGAGATGGAACAGCCGGAGGCGCGCCAGTCCGGGTCGTACTCGAAGGCGGGCAAACCACTCTCATCGCTGACGGCGCCGACACGACGGCCCCAAAGATCGACGGCGACGACGGTCACCGGCGCCCGCGCTCCCGCTCCCGCAGCTGCTCAAGTGGGCTCTGACCGGGAACCGTGAGCCCTTCTTCCAGGCCATCGAGAAGACGCAAGGCGCGCAGGACTCGCAGGAAGTTGTCGAGGTTCGACTGCCCCGAGTTCTCCAGGCGCACCAGGGTGGCGGTGCCGATGCCGGCCTTCTCCGCCAGTTGTGGCTGGGTCAGGCCGCGGTTCTTGCGATGCTTAGCCAACAGCATGCCCAGTGCCGTTTGCAGGGATTTTTCAGGCAAATCTGACCACATATGATCATTCCAGATTGAAGATTGGCTTTTTATGATCATATTTGATTCATTTAAGAAACGCAAGCAGAATAGATCACATATGATGTTAAACTCTACAATTGTTCAATTATAGATCATTAATGATCACTTTGATCGGGAAGCCTTTTGGTCCTGAATGGCACGACGACTCTGCTAGACTGCCACCAGCCATGACCAACGTGGAGTGAACAGCATGCACCCTTACTCCCCTTTCGCCCTATTGACCACCGCGCTCCTTGTCCAGGCCTGC
>Ga0268386_10000111_pt1 | contig 45274 bp, 35 predicted proteins | sample RVTome_15_FD_200260 | JGI IMG/M metagenome (GOLD analysis project Ga0268386, IMG submission 200260) | Soil microbial communities from uranium-contaminated site in the Upper Colorado River Basin, Wyoming, United States - RVT150D86... ... | reverse complement strand
GGCGCCGCAGCCATCTGGGCGATGGTGCGGGACGATGCCAGGAGCTTCGCCTTGGCGGCGCGGGTCACGATCACGTAGCCTTCGTCGTAGATCCCCTGGGCCTCCCCGGCCGCGTTGTGGTGGTGCCCGCCTTCGAGCAGCCGCTTGCGCACCGCGCCCACCGCGTTGTCTCCCTCGGTCGCGAGCTGCGAGGCGTCCGCGGCGAGGGCTTCGACCGCGGCACGCGCGCCGGCCGCGTCACCGGCCCCGATCGCCTTCTGGGCGCGGCCGAGGGAGACGTTGCCGTGCGCGAGGGTCGCGGCGAGGATCGACCGGACGTGGTCCTCCTCCGCGCGCTTGAGCGCGAGGATGCCGTCGGCGAGCGCGCTGTAAGTGGCCACCAGCTCCGCGGGCGTGCCGGAAGCGCCGCCCGCCTCCTGCGCCGAAGCCGGAGAGGCCTGCGCCACGGCCAGGACGGCCGCGGCGGCGAGCATCGTGAGGGTGGTCAATCGCATGTCGGCTCCTCCTTGAAAGGCCGAAGGTACCACGAGGCGAGAGGGAGTCCGACGCCCTTCTCGAAAGCAGCCGATCCGACCCTTCCACACGAATCGCGGGGGGTCGATTGCCGGCCGTCCGGTATCCGCGGAACGCGGAGAGTACAATCCGCCGGGACGACGTGGTGACTGTCGACGGCCAGGGTCGGATTCCTATCGACCGGAGCGGACCGGCATGAGCGTGGCGGTGGCGGTTCAGGCGGACGTCGCTCCGCCCCGGCGCGTCCTCTCCATCGACTTGCTCCGCGGCTTCGACGTGCTCCTCATGCTGTTCGTGAACGAGGTGGCCGGCGTTCGCGGCGCCCCGGCGTTCCTGCTCCACGTACCCCGCGACGCCGACGGCATGACGATCACCGACCTGGTGTTTCCGGCGTTCCTCTTCATCCTCGGCATGGCCATCCCGTTCGCGCTCGGCGGACGCGTGCGTCGGGGTGAGCCGGTGCGGTCGATCCTGCGACACGTGGCCGCGCGTACCTTCGCCCTCCTCGTGATCGGCGTCCTCATGGTCAACGTCGATCATGCTGGCCCGGACGGGCCGTTGTCACCGGCCCTCTGGAACGTCCTCATGACCGCCGCGGTCGTGGTGACGTGGCCCGCCCCGGCCGCCGAGCCGGAGCGCCGCCGCCGCCAGAGGGCGCTGCAGGCCGTCGGCGTCGGAGCCCTCCTGGTGCTGGCCCTTCTCTACCGCGGGGAGGGGGTCGCCGGAATCGTCCAGATCCGCCCGCACTGGTGGGGCATCCTTGGGCTCATCGGGTGGGCGTATCTGGTCGCCGCGGTGCTGTACCTGATCGTGGGCGACCGTCCGGGGACGCTCACGGGTTTCGTCGCCCTCCTCTACTGCGTCTACCTCGCGGAGGAGGCCGGTGGGGCCGCCTGGCTCGCCGTCTTCCGTCCCCTCGTCCACGTCGGCCCCACGCTCGGCTCGCACGCAGCGATCACGGTGGCGGGGACAGCCCTCGGCGCGATGCTCGCCCGACACCGCCGCGACGGGGGAAGCGAGCGGCGCTTCCTTCTCGAGGCGCTCGCGTTCTGCGCCGGGCTCGCGGCGGCCGGGCTGATGCTCCACGAGCTCCGCGAGCTGCACCGGGCCTTCTGGATCGCGAAGCAGGGAGCCACCGTGCCGTGGTGCCTGCTTTCCTCGGCGATCACGGGCGCGGTCTGGGTCGCCCTGTACGCGATCGTCGACCTGGGAGGCTTCCGCCGCTTGCCCCCCGCCGTCCGGATCGCGGGAGAGAACGCGCTCGTCGCCTACCTGCTGGCGCCGATGCTGCTGTCGCTGTTCGCCCTCAGCGCCCCACTCTTCGGCGGCACGAATCCCTACACCTCCCTGGGCGCGAACACCTGGATCGGCCTCCTCCGCTCCGCCGTCTTCGTGTGGGTAGTGGTGCGCCTGTGCGGCCTGCTGCAGCGCTCCGGCGTGCGGATGCAGTTGTGAGGGTGCGCCCGGTGCGCTCGATGGTCCTGGGGGTGGCGTGCTTGGTTTCCCCGGCCTTGCGGCTGGCGGCGTGGAGGCCGGCTGGCAAGGATCTCGGGGAGGCGGTGGGGTCGACGTGGCGGAGACACGCGGGCGTAGCTCCAATCCCGGTGCTCCAGTACCTCGCGGTAGAAGAAGCGGAGTAGTTGGGTGGCGACGCGGACCGAAGCGTGGGTCGTGGATGACGAGGCCAAGCTGCGGCGCGCCCGTGAAATTCAGCGCGCCATCGAGAAGTCCTGCTGGCGGACGCCGGGTGCGGATCGGGCGAGGGCGGGCACGGCAGGAGGTGTGCAGCACAGGGGCGGTGCCGAACGTGGGTTACCCACGTGTGCGGGTATCGCGAAAGGCGGCCAACATGGCAACCGTGGCGAAGCCGTCACTTCGTTTCTTCCACTCCGCGGCGCTGCGAAAGCGCACCGAGGCGGTCTTGAGCCGTATAGAGCACGACGACGACGCGACGCAGCATGCTCGTGCGTTGTCGGGCGTTGTGGTCGACCTGACCAAGGCCGGGTTGGACTACTACTTCCTGAGGCCACTTGAGCAGGCGAGGTTCGGCTTCGTGGCTCGGCAGACTGCCAATTTCGGCATGGCCGGGGCACTTCGGGTGATTTCGCCGGTGATCGGCAGGATCCTGGGGAGCGCAGACACGCCGCAGTTGCGCGGCGTTGCCCGCCACATCCGCCACCTGGCAGGGTCCTCTGCGGGCGAGGAGCGAGGCCCAACGAAGCGCAGAAGGTGACGGAGTGCGCCTGTCGAGAGAGGCCTCCGACGATTCGACGCGTCCTGAGGATTCGGGGAATCGCCCTCCCGCGGAAAGGGTCCCGCAAGGCCGCCGGCTGAGCCGCTCCACTGCATTGGCGGAGCCTGCCGGTCTCGCCAGACGAGGTTCACGCTCGACGGTGGCGGGGTGAAGGGCTCACTCCGGCCCTCTCGCGACCGCGGCCAGGAGCTGGGGGCCGGCCTCGTGGACGCCGGCCCAGACGCGGGCCCAGTTCGGCACCAGCGGCGGGCCCAGGGGGTCTGCCAGGAACTCCTCGATCGAGCCGCGCAGCGCGGAGACGAAGGTCTGGAGGTTGATCTCCTCGGCGTGGCGGTCGTACTTGAGGCCGTTGATCCAGGCCACGCAGTAGCTGTCCGCCACTGCGTCCTCCGCTTCCCGCTGGTAGGCGGCGAGCAGGCTGGTGAGCCGGCCCGAGGAGATCTCGACGCCCGCGGCGGCGAGCGTGCGTAGCAGGTGCGTCCCGATGTCCCGCGCCATCCTGTTCAGGCCCAGCGCCGGGTCCTCGCCCGAGAGGTCCTGGTGCTTGTGGTCGTAGCGTTCGGCGATCTCGACCTGGCAGATGCGTTCGGGGGCCCGGTGGCGCAGGGCCTCGAACAGGCTGACGATCTCGAGCCCCCAGTCGGACGGCAGGCGCATCCGCGAGACGAGGTCCCGCTGGACGGCGAACTCGCCCGAGAGCGCGTAGCGGAACGAGGAGAGGTAGCGGATGTAGGGGTCCTCGCCGATCAGGCGCCGGAAGGCGGCCAGCAGCGGCGACACGTAGAGGCGCGTGACTCGGCCGTGCAGGCTCTCCGAGAAGCGTGCGTAGTACGCCTTCACGAAGTCGAAGTCGACGATCGGATCGAGCGCGGGGAGGACGAGCCGCGCGATCATCTCCCGGCTGAAGTTCGCGACGTCGGCGTCCTGGAAGGCCATGTAGTCGACCTTCTCCTCGGCCAGCAGGTATCCGATCGCCAGCCAGCAGGCGCGTCCCTTGCCGGAGCGTCCGACTTCGAGGCCGGCGCGGCCCAGGTCCTCGAGGAACTGCTGCACCGCGGGCGCCTCGCTCCACAGGATGACCTTGCGGTGCGGGTAGCGCTCGAAATAGCCCACCGCGCGCTCGTAGTCCTCGAGCGTCGCCTTGTTGAGCGAGACCACCAGCGTGTGGAGGTAGGATGTCTGGCACAGCTCGTCGACGATCCGCGCGAGGGCCGGCCGGTCCATCTCGCTCGGGACCATCGGGATGACCAGGGCCACCGGGAACTTCGGGACCAGCTCGAGGATGGCCGCCTCCAGCTCCTCGACCGGGCGGGTCAGGAGCCGCGGCAGCGCGGTCACCGGGCCGCTCTGATGGAAGTCGCTCATCGGTTCACCTCCTGGATCCGGAGCTTATCCGAACGATGGAGGAGACCCCGACGGGGCCACACCAAGCCCAGGGAGGTGCCTGATGGAAGGCAGTGCCACGGTCCGCACGGTCGAGATCGAGGACGGGGTCGGGCTCGAGGACTACGGCGGCCAGGCGCACCTGGTACCGGTCGTGCGGGCGCTGGAGGCGGGAGCCGCGGCGGCGGCGCCCCTGCTCCGCGGGCGCAGGGTCTGGATGCTCAACTCCACCGCGAAGGGAGGCGGCGTCGCGGAGATGCTGCCCAAGCTGGTGCGGCTCCTCCGCGACCTCGGCATCCCCACGGAGTGGCTCGTCCTCGAGACCCGGCGCCCCGAGTTCTTCGAGCTGACCAAGCGGATCCACAACCTGATCCACGGGGTCGGCGACCCCCGCTTCGGACCCGCGGCCCGCGATCTTTACGAGGCGGTGTCCCGCGAGGCGGCCGCGGCGCTGGCGGCGCGCGTGGCGCCGGGCGACGTCCTGATCGTCCACGATCCCCAGCCGCTCGGTGCGGGGGCGATCCTCAGGCGAGAAGTGCCGGTGATCGGCGTGTGGCGCTGCCACATCGGGCTCGACGAGCGGCCTCCCGCAGTGCTCGCTGCCTGGGAGTTCCTGCAGCCCTACGCGACCGCGTACGACCACACGGTCTTCACCGCCTCCGAGTACATTCCGGACTACCTCGCCGGCCGGGCGTCGATCATCTGCCCCGGCATCGATCCGGCGAGCCACAAGAACCGCGATCTGCCCGTGAACAAGCTCTTCGGGATCCTGTGCAACTCCGGCCTGGCCCCTGAGGCCCAGCCCGTCCTGACCCCGCCGTGGGAGCGGCCGGCCCTCCGGCTCCGTCCCGACGGGAGCTTCGTCCCGGCCGGGCAGGACGAGATCGGCCTGGGCTATCGGCCGGTCGTGCTGCAGGTCTCGCGCTGGGACCGGCTGAAGGGATGGGGCCCCTTGCTCGAGGCCTTCGCGCGGCTGAAGCTGCGGCATGCGGCGGGGCCGGCCACGGAGGACCCGCGCCATCGGCGGCGGCTGGAGCTGGTCCGGCTGGTGCTCGCCGGGCCCGACCCGGATTCGATCCAGGACGACCCGGAAGCCCGCGACGTGCTCTCGGGGATGGCCGCCCGTTACCAGGCGTTGCCGCCCGCGCTGCAGCGCGACGTCGCGCTCCTCACGCTCCCGATGGCCTCGCCGAAGGAGAACGCCTTGATGGTGAACGTCCTCCAGCGTTGCGCGGTCGTGGTCGTGCAGAACTCGCTCCGCGAGGGGTTCGGCCTGACCGTCACCGAGGCGATGTGGAAGCGCGTGGCGGTCCTGGGGTCCCGGGCCTGCGGGATCCGGCTCCAGATCCGCGACGGGCTCGAGGGCCGGCTGACCCCCGACGCCGAGGACCCCGACGGCCTGGCGGACCGCCTCGACGCCGTGCTCGCCGACGCCCGCAGCCGCGAGCTCTGGAGGGTGCGGGCTCAGCGCCGGGTCTACGACGAGTTCCTGGTCTTCACCCAGGTGCGGCGCTGGATCGAGCTGATGGCCGCGCTCGTCGAGCGCCGCGCGGGCCCCGGCGCCGGAAGCAGTCGGCCCTCCGCCGACATCCCACGCCGATCTCCGTGAGCTGGTATCGAGGCGGGGCCGGATCGGCCTCGGCCGGGAGGCCTTCGGCCTCGTGCAACCCGTTCAGCCCCGCGCGCGGAGTGCTGGGGGCTACCGTAGCATCGAGGCGAGATCTCCGACGGTCCTGTTCGCCGCCGTCGGGTCTCAGCTCAGAGCCCGCGCCTCGAGCGTGTCCCCCAGGTCGAGCAGCCGCAGCCCCGCGTTGACCCCCTTCTTCACGGCACCCAGCCAGGGGCGGGAGGTGAGTGCCTGTCGGACGGCGTCGGCGCGGGCCTGGCGGTCCCCGGTGGCGAGCACCGGGCGGCGCCGCAGCCCCCGGATCAGCTCGCCGGGATCGACGTTCCGGCTGGAGACCGACGTCGGCCGGAACCCCGCGCCCTCGAGGGCCCGGCGCAGCCCGCGGCCGGTGAAGAGCACGAGGTGCTCGGGGTCGATCACCCTCCAGCGTTCCCCGAGGAGACGGCGGCTGAGGCTGCCGAAGTTGGGGGTGGTGAGGAACAGGAGCCCTCCCTCGCGCAGGACGCGCCGCGATTCCTCCAGGTACGAGCGGGGCCCCGGCAGGTGCTCCAGGACCTCGAAGAGGACGACGGCGTCGAAGTGGGCGGCGGGGAGCGCGAGCGCGGTCAGCTCGCCGGCCAGCACCTGGAAGCCCTCCCGCCGCAGCCGCTCCAGGCCCGACGACGAGATCTCGGTGCCCCAGGCCTCGAACCCCGCGCCGCGGGCGGCCGCGAGGAAGTGGCCGGCGCCGCAGCCCACCTCCAGGACCCTCCCCGTCCGGCGGAAGGGCAGGAGCGAGGCCGCCCACTCCTCGAGCCGCCGCGCGGTGAGGGGCGAGAGCGGTGGGACGTCGTCGTAGTAGTCCGCGTAGTGGGAGTCCCTCTCCCGCGTCGTGGGCGCCGCCGCGCGGCAGGATGTGCCGCAGGACCGGCACACGCGAATGCCGTCCCTCCATGCTCGGAGCGGCCCGCCGCATGCGGGACACGCGGGGAAGCCCGGCCCGGCCCCGGCGGACGTCTCGAGAGCCGGTCCGCTCACGTGCCCCTCAGGTAGCCCGCCAGGCGGACAGGGTTCTCGAGGTAGCGGACGAGGACGTAGCCGGCCGCCTCCGCCCGCGGCACGCCGCCCCGGCGGTAACGCCGGTAGTCGGCGGCCATCCAGGCGCGCAGCGGCCAGGTGACCCACAGCAGCCGCAGGAAGGGGAAGCGGAGGCGATAGGCGGGGAACCGCTCGCCGAGGCGGCGGCGCCCCCGCCCGTGGCGGAAGATCATGCGCAGGTAGTCCGACACCCCGATCCGCGACTCGTGGAACACGCGCGCCGCCGGGGCGCGGGCGATCCGGTGGCCGGCCGCGCGCAGGCGCAGGCTGAACTCGGTGTCCTCGCCGCCGGCCACCCGGATGGCCTCGTCGAAGCCGCCCAGCTCGTGGAAGATGCCGGCCCGTACCGCGGCGTTGCCTGTGATCAGCTCGGCCACCGAGCCGTCCGCCGCCGGCACGTGGTCGATCACCGACTCCCGGTTGACGTAGCGGCCGATCCAGCTCTCCTCGCGGTTCACCACCGCCCCGGCCAGCGACGCCGCCTGCGTGGCCTCGAAGGCCTCGTCCAGCCGGCGCAGCCAGGACCGGTCGGCCACGCAGTCGTCGTCGATGAACGCGATGAACGATCCCCCCGCCTCGCGGGCGCCCCGGTTCCGGGCCCGCGCGGGCCCGGCGTTCTCCTGCCGCAGGGTACGCAAGCGTCCCGGATGACGCCGTGCCCAGTCCTCGAGGATCCCCGGCGTCTCGTCCCGGCTCCCGTCGTCAACCACCACGACCTCGTAGTCGTGGGGGTAGTCCTGGTCCATGAGCGCGGGGAGGACCCGTTGCAGCATGCCCGAGCGGTTGAAGGTCGGCACGACGACGCTGGCGCGCGGCACGCTCCTACCCGGGAAGGTAGTACGCGCCGCCTTCCAGGATCCCCCGGCAGATCGCCTCCAGGTGGGGATCGACGCCGGGATCGAGCGCCGCGGGGTCGGTAGTGGTGAGCGTGGGGATGAAGTCGGGCGGGTTCTCGGAGACGATCGGGAACGGATGGAAGAACCGGAAGAACAGGGCGTGGCCGTACCGGCGCGCCTGGTCGCGCACTTCCGGGTCCCGTGACGAGGTGAGGGCCTCGCCGAGCAGGTGCGCGTACTGGGCAGGGTCGGCCGGGTCCTTGGTGAAGCCCTTGCCCCCGTAGTGGACCTCGCCGGCCACGATCACCGGCATGCCCTCCATCGCCATCTCCAGGCCCGCCGTCGACGTGTACACGAGCCCGCAGCGCGAGAGGTCCATCAGGGTGTAGCTGCTGAGGTCGCTCGACGGCGGGACCACGCGCACGTTGTCCGGCAGTCTCGGGAAGGCACGGACGAGCCGCGGCAGCAGCGGGTCCCGCGTCTGCCAGCCCGGGACGCGCACCTCGGCGGGGTGGACCCGGACCACCAGCTGCGCCTCCGGCATCGCCGCGAACAGCTCGACGGTCGCGACCACCCACGCCCACATGTCGCGGAACACGAGATCGCGGTCCTGGGCCGCGCTGTCCCAGGTGATGTTCGTGAAGAGCACCGCCGTCGGCCGCTCCGGCGCGAGGTCGAGCGACGACAGCACCTCCCGGACGCCCTCGGTGAGGGTCGGCCAGTAGTTGAAGGGCGCCTTGTGGCCCTTCCGCCGCGCCGCCAGGTAGTCGTCGAGCTGTGCCTCCTGCGCCGCGGAGAGGGGCGCCTCCTTCACGGTGCTCCACAAAGGGCCGATGTCGTAGTAGCCGGGCACGTCCTCGCTGAAGCAGAGCGTGTCGGGCATGAAGCCGCGCTCGTAGCTCACCACGCGCACGCCCCGGCGGCGTGCTTCGGCCCTCACGATCCGCTCGGCGAAGAAGAGGCCGTTGAGCATGAGCACCACGTCGGGGCGGACCCGATCGAGCAGCACGGGAGCGGCCTCCGCCACCAGCAGGGCGCTCCGCGCGAATGCGCGGAGGACCGCCTCCCCCTCGCCGGCGCCGGCGAGGTCGCTCACGCACAGGAACCAGCGGGCGGAGTTGTGGACGTAGTCGCCGATCGGGTGGCCGCCGTGGCTCAGGGCGAGCAGCTCGTGCAGCGACAGGTGCCCGAGGGAGGTGAGGAGCTCGGCCGCGCGCCCCGGGGGGACGAGATCGTCGAGCCGCAGCATCGGGAGCCCGAGCGCCGACGCCACCGTCGTCCCGCACTGCAAGCACTGCCGGCAGGACGAAGGGCCGCTCGCGTGGACGCTGCCGATGCCGCAGGCAGGGGTCTTCCCGGGGAGCGCCTCCGGCAGCCCGCCGCTGCAGACGAAGATCGTGGGCCGCGCCCCGCGGCGGCGGAGGCCATCGGCGATCAGCGCCTCCCAGGTCCCGTGGACGAGCCACGCTCCCCGGAACGACATCACCAGGACGCGGGGACCCGGGCCTTCCGCGCCCGGCGGGCGCGCCAGCCGCCGCAGGGCCTCGAACACCTCCGGCGTCCGGCTGAAGGCGTGCTCGACCCCCATGAAGTCGAGGAGGTCGATCACGAACGGCTTCACCCACTCCTTGATCCCCAGGGCGTCGAGGGTGCGGATCGCGCCCGACCGGAGGGGGTTCCGGTTCGTCATGGCGCCGCGCGCGCGGGCAGGCTCACCCGCGCTCCCGTACCAGCGCGAAGGCCTCGGCCGCCCGCAGGCCGGAGGACGCGCCCCTCCACGCGGCCAGGGCGCGCAGCGCCTCCGGCGAGCGGGGGTGCGGGAAGGGCCGCACCTCCCCGGCGTAGGCCGCCATCGCCTCGATCTTGCGCTCCAGGGTGGCGGCGACGTCCACGAACACGTTGGCGGCGAAGGGAGGCGCGGCCGCCGGCGGCTGCCACTCCGTGGAGGACGGTACCTCGAAGGAGAGGATCCGCCCGGGGCCGCCAGGGCCGATCGGCCGGCACGCGGTGACCACGGCCTCGAACGTGCGCCGGTGGTCGACGTTGAGGTCCGTGGCGTGGTGCGTGTAGACGACGTCCGGGGCGGCGCGGGCGAGCTCGGCCTCCACCCGCCGGACGACGTCGAGGAGGTCGAGGCTGTCGAAGCGGTTGTCCGGCAGGTCCAGGACGCGGACCTCCCGGGCCCCGAGGATCCGCCCGGCCGCCTGGGCCTGCTCGGCCAGGGCCGCCACGTCCGCGTCGCTGCCGCCCGCCCGCGAGAGGGCCCCCGTGCCCAGGATGACGACACTCACCGCGTCGCCGAGGTCGGCGTGGCGGGCGAGGGTGGCCCCGCACCCGAGGACCTCGTCGTCGGGATGGGCGGCCACGGCGAGGACCTTCATTCGAGGTCCCGCCGCGTCAGGTTGCCGGACATGAGGACCTCCCGGCTCCGGGGTCCCACGTTCATGAGCAGGTCGAACGCGTTCATCCCTCCCTCGAACCCGGGGTAGGCCTGCGGGTAGGTGGGATGCCGGTAGTCCTGGAAGACCACCTCCACGCCGGCGGCGCGGAAGCTCTCGACCTCCGCGTAGTCGCGGCCGAAGGCGCCGAAGACGAACGTGTGCGCGCCCGTCTTGCGGCACAGGTCGAGTACGAGATCCGACTTGGCTCCCGTGGGCGACAGGTCCGAGGCGCGCACGAGCTTCGCGTCGATGCCGAACGCGGCGAGCAGGTAGCGCAGGACGTGCTCGCAGAGGTCGACGAGCAGGACCCACGGACGGGAGTAGACCTCCTCCAGGAACGGCGCGTGCTGGGCGAAGAACGGCGTCCGCCCGTAGAACATCCGGAAGGCGGTCCAGTGCTTGCGGGCCCACGACCGCGGGGCGATCCGCATGTCCCGGAGCGTCGACGAGGTATGGCCCACCGACAACACGGGGACGGTGAGCCACCGCCACCCCTCCGGGCTGCGCAGCTTGTTCCGGTTGACGAACGACTCCTTCTCGAACTGGACGGTGTCCACCAGAACGAAGGTGTCCGCGAGGGCCGCCTTGTGGAGGAGGCCGAGCCAGGGGAGGTAGGCGGGCTGGTGCGCGGTCACGATCACTCCACGTCCCCGAGGGCGATGACGTCGCCCTCGCGCAGGTCGCGCCGGACGCGGCGGCCGAGCAGGAGGTGCTCGTCCATCGGGAAGACCCCGGTGCCCGGACGCTTGTAGGCGACGTGGGCCTTCGTGAGGACGGTCCCCGCCGGCACGGCTCCGCGGGCGACGACGCTGCGCCGCGCGATGGCGCGCATCGCCAGCTCCTCGGGGGTCGGCTCGACCGCCGCGCTGCCGAGGTTCTGCTCGATCGTACGAACGGCGCGGACGAGCGCCTCCAGCGTCGCGGGGTCCGCGCTGAAGGGATGGTCCGGGCCGGGCAGGTTCCGATCCAGCGTGAAGTGACGCTCGACCAGGCAGGCCCCCAGGGCGACCGCCCCCGCCGCCGCCGAGATGCCGAACGTGTGGTCCGAGTAGCCGACCGGGCACTCGATCTCGCGCCGCAGGGTCTCCACGCACCGCACGTTGGCGCGATCCTCCGGGGTCGGATACAGGCTCGTGCAGTGGAGCAGCACGACCTCGTCGCCGCCCGCCTCACGGAGGACGCCGATCGTGCGACGTACCTCGGCCAGGTCGGCCATGCCGGTGGAGAGGATCAGCGGCACCCGCGCCCGCGCCAGCTCGCGGAGCATGGGGTGGTGGACGAGGTCGTCCGAGCCCACCTTGATCGCGGGCGCGCCGATCTCCACGAGCATCCGCGCGGCGTCCATGTCGGTGGCCGTGCACAGGAAGAGGACGCCCTGGCGGCGGCACTCGTCGCGCAGCGCCTCGAACTCGGGGCGGCCCAGCTCGCAGCGCTTGAACATGTCGAACTGGCTCTCGGTGACCTCGCGTCCCTGGCTGACGTACGTGTAGGTGAGCTCGCGCGAGGCCAGGAACTCCTCGGTGTGGTAGGCCTGGAACTTCACCGCGTCCGCGCCCGCCCGTGCCGCGGCGGCGATCATGCGCCGGGCGAGGTCGAGGTCGCCGTTGTGGTTGATGGTGGCCTCGGCGACCATCAGCACGGGCCGACCGGGCCCGACCACGCGGCCGCCGATCTCCACGACGCGCTTCATCACCCGGTCTCCCGCTTCCGGCGGAGTCCGCGACGGTTCCGCCGTTCCCGCGGGCATCCTAATCCCGCCCGTCCCCGATTGCACCCGCGGGCCGCCGGCCCCGTTTCCCCCGGCACGAGGGGCCGCCCTCGCCGCTGGCCGCGGAGCACCGCAGGGTTTCCGCACCCTGCTAGACTGCGCCCGTCGCGGGCTTCCTGGAGGCTGGCGTGCACCTCCTCTATTTCCACGGGTCGACGCTTCGAGCCTACGACGCCATGGGGAAGATGGCGTTCCTCGAGGCGCTGAACCCCCGGGCCCTGTTCGACTCGGTGCACATGGTCGACCTCGACCCCAGGGGGCGCACCGATCTCGAAGAGGTCCGCGGCCGCTTCCGCTTCACGAGCGTCGGGCTGGAGCGGCTCGGCCCCGGTCGGCTGGCCAAGCTGCGGGCGCTGCGGCAGGCGGTCGTCCGGCTGGCGGCGGACCCGCGCCCCGAGCTCGTCGTCGGCGACGACGCGAACCTCCTCGGCCTGAGCGCCCGCTGGGCGGCGCGCCGGGCCGGGGCGCCCTACGCTCTCTGCGTCTTCTACGACAACGACCTGCACCACCGGCTCACCGGACGGGGCGCCCTCGGCTTCCTCAGCTCCCGCCGGCTGGAGGCCGCGCTGGAGTGGATCGTCTTCCGCGGGGCGACGGGCGTCTATGGGGGCAACCGGGGCTATCTCGACTACGGCCTGCGCCACGGCGCCCGGCCCGAGCGGGCCCACCTGGGCTCGTGGTCGGTGGACGAGATCTTCTACGCCGACCCGGCCGCGGCCCACCCCGACGGCCGGGAGGTGTTCTTCGTGGGCCGCCTGCATCCGTTGAAGTACGTCGAGGACCTGCTGGACGCCCTGACGCGGCTGCCGCCGGAGATCCGGCTGGACGTGGCGGGCGAAGGTCCCCACCGCTCCCGCCTCGCGGAGAGGATCGGGGCCCTGGGGCTCGACGGACGCGTCCGGCTTCTCGGGCTCGTCTCCCGCGAGGAGGTGCTGGCGCGGATGCAGGCGGCCAGGGTGCTCGTGGTCACGCAGGGCTTCAATGCCGCGGTGGAGAGCCTGCTGTCGGGCCGGCCGGTCGTCGCGTACGACCACGAGTGCAACGCCGAGGTGGTGCGGGACGGAGAGACCGGGCTGCTGGTCCCGTTCCGGGACGTCGGCGCGCTGGTCCATGCGGCGAGGCGGGTCCTCGAGGACCCCGCGCTGGCAGCCCGGCTCGGCGCCGTGGGTCGCGAGCGCATGCTCGAGGAATGCTCGATCCCTGCCAGTATCGAGCACCGCCGCCGTTTCCTGGAAGGCTGCCTCGCCGGATGATGCCCGCCGCGGCCGCCGTCCCCCTGGCCCGGTGAGGATCTCGGTGGCGGTGCCGGTACGCAACGAGGAGCGCTCCGTCGGCCCGCTCATCGACTCGCTGCTCCGGCAGACACACGCGCCCGACGAGATCCTGCTCGCCGACGGCGGATCGACCGACGGAACGGTGCGGGAGGCGTCACGCTACGCCGGCCAGGGCGTGAGGGTACTGGAGATCGGACCTGCCTACCCCGGCCGTGGGCGCAACGCGGCCATCCGGGCCGCCCGGAACGACTGGATCGCCCTCATCGACGCGGGATGCCGCGCGGAGCCGGGGTGGCTCGCCAGCCTGGCCGCCGGAGCGCACACGCTCGGTCCCGGGGTGGTGTTCGGGGAGGTCCGGCCCGAGCTGGACGGCGAGTGGGACGTGGCCCAGGCCCTTGCGTTCGTAGGGCGGTTCGATCGGGATGCCGGGGTGCATCCCCCTTTCATTGCGTCCAGCCTGATCCACCGGTCGGCGTGGGAGGCGGCGGAGGGCTTCCCCGAGGACCTCAGAGCGGCCGAGGACCTGGTGTTCATGGAGCGCCTCCGGTCGCGAGGCGTTCCCTCGGCGCGCTGCCCGGACGCAGTCGTGCGCTGGCGCCTCCCGTCCGGTCCGCGGGCGATGTTCGCGCGGTTCCGCCTTTACTCCGCCCATCACCTCGCGGCCGGGCTCGGTCATACCTGGCACCACCGCGTGATGGCCATGGACCTGGCCGGCCTCGCCCTGGTCCTGTTTTCGCTGGCGTGGCCGCCCGTGCTCCTCCTCGCGCTGGCGGGAGGCGCCGGCCGTGTGCTCCGGACGGTGTGGACCCGGCGGTGCAATGTCGACCACGCGCCCCTCCGGCCCGACCGCCTCCTGCGGGTCGCGCTGCTGATCGGGCTCTCCGACGTGGCGATGTGGGCAGGCGCCCTTGACCACATCGGAGGCCGTCGGTTTCGTGTGGATGGCTGACGGCTGACCGTCCCGCGCCCGTGGCTGCGCTACTCCCTCAGGAGAACGGTGGCGGGATCCGTGCTTGCCGCGCGGCGGGCCGGTAGGAACGACGCGACGAGGACGGCCGCCAGCACGATGGCGGCGCCGACGGCGAAGCTCCGCAGGTCGGACGGCCGTACCTCGAAGAGCAGGCTCTCCAGCGATCGCGTGACGCTCGCCGCAGCGGTCAATCCGACGATCGTGCCGGCCGAGCCGAGCGCGACGGATCGCCCGACGACGTCACGAACCATCCGGGCCGGGCTCGCGCCCAGGGCGGAGCGAACCGCGAGCTCGTGGCGCCGCAGCGTGACTTCATACCACAGGACGCTGTAGACACCGATCGCCGCGAGCAGGATCGCCGTCAGCGCGAACGCGGTCGTCACCGCGAGCGCGGTGCGCGGGCGCGACAGCTCTTTCGCGAGCAGCGTGTCCATCGTCGCCACCCGCTCGAGCGTGACGTGTGGTTCCAGGGCGCGTATCGTCCTGCGGATCGCCGGCACCAGGGCTTCGGGAGGGGAAGCGGTCCGGACCACCAACTCGCCGGGCGCGAAGAAGAAGGACTGGGCGGCGGGAAGATACACGGTCAGCCAGCTCCTCCTCAGCTCGCGATACCTGGTGTCCGCGGCGACGCCCACCACCGTGTGCCACGGAAACGGAGACGCCACCTGGACGCGTTTGCCGACGGGATTCTCGCCGGGCCAGTACCGCCGTGCGACCCCCTGGCTGACGATCGCCACCGGTGCCGCGTCGCGATGGTCCGCGTCGGTGAAGGCGCGGCCCTGCACGATCGGAACTCCAAGCGTGCGGAAGTATGCCGGCGTGACCGGATCCCAGGTCCCCCACGGGTTGGTCGCCGCTTCGTCGGGGGTCTGTCCTTCGAACGTCATCGAAGCGCTGAGTCCGGCAGTCCCCGTCCCCGGACCGAAATGGACCGGCGCCGCCGAAACCAGGCCGGGGATCGCTTCCAACTCCGGCAGCAGCCGAGCGTGGAAATCCACCCGTGCGCGGGCGTCGGGATAGCGCGGTTCCGGAAGGAGCATCGAGATCACCGCGAGGTTGTTCGGCTCGAACCCGCGATCGATGCCCTGCAGATGGGCGAACGAGCGAAGCAGGATCCCGGCGCCGATCGTGACGACCACTGCCGCCGCGACCTGGGCGATCGTGAACAGGCGGAGTCCGCCGGTTCGAGGCCTTCCTCGGGACGACAGCTCGCCGGCGGCCATCGGCGTCCCGAGCCTGCGATGGGCCCACACCGGCACGGTTCCGAGCGTCAGCACCCATACGAGCACGGCGACGACGGAGAAGGCCAGCACGCGGGCGTCCACTGCCGCGCTCTCGATCCGCGGCACGTCCGCCGGCGCGAGCGCGCGCGCGACGCCCAGGAAGTGGTGGGCGAGCAGGACCCCGGAGACGGCAGCCAGCCCGCCGAGCAGCAGGCTCTCGGCCAGCGTCTGGCGTGCGAGTCGAGCGTGGCTCGCGCCCAGCGCGACGCGTACGGCCAGATCCCGTCTCCGGCTCGCCGCGCGCATGAACAGCAGCGCCGCCGCGTTCACGCCCCCGATCAGGAGAACCAGGCCCGCGGCGGCGAGCAGAAACAGGAGCGCCTGTCGACCATCGCCGACCACGGTGTCCAGCAGCGGTTGGACGACGATGCGCATCGGCCGGTAGTCGTCGGGGAACTGCGACACCAGCCGACGCTGGAGAACTTCGAGCTCCACCCCCACTTGGCGCGGCGACGCACCCGGCGCGAGTCGCCCGAGCAGCTCGAACTGCATGAACCCGCGGCTCGCGGAGTCGAAGCGGCCCTCGGCGCCGTCGAAGAACCCGGCTATCGGCACCCACAGGTCGGTGCCGAGCGGATAGTCCAGCTCCGCCGGCGCGATCCCGACCACGAGAAGCGCCCGACCGCCGCCCGCCATCTGCACGCGCCGACCGACCAACGACGGATCGCCCCCGGCCACACGGTGCCAGAATCGTTCGCTCAGGACGCCGACGAGCTCCGCGCCCTTCACATCGTCCGCCGGCAGGAGCCAGCGCCCGTGGAGGGGTCGACCTCCATGGATCAGGCCGAAGAACTCCGAGGATACCGGAGTGAGCGCGGCCGCCGTCGTCTGGTCCGCGACCGAGACGGCGACGGTGCTCGCATCCGCGTATTGAATCGCGGCCAGCGCCGCCACCGTGCGTGCCCGGTCACGGAAGTCGGTGAACTCCTGGTACGACAGCGGGTGGCGGAACTCCCCTCGCTCCGCGTCGTGCTTCCAGAGGCGGACCACGCGTTCCTGGTCCTTGACGATCGGGTGCAGGAGGACCGCGTCGACGACCGCAAACGACGCGGCGAGGATGCCGATGCCCACGCCGAGCGTGAGCGCGATGACGGCGGTGAACGACCACTCGCGGCGCAGCGCGCGTGCGGCATGGCGCAACTCGTGGAGCGGCGATGCCAAACTGAATGCCATTCTACAGCGATCGGTGGCACCGACGTACTGGCCCGACGCCGATCGTCTCCAGCATCTGCCGTCCTGATGAATCGCACGCGCCCGGACTTGGACATCAGGATGGCCATTGTGCTTGGCCGGGCCGCTGCACGATCTGCGGTGTTGGCGGCAGGATCGTGATGGCCGGCCAGAGCCCCGCTTGGATTTTTCGGGCCAAGAGAGGCGGTCAGGCTCACGGCACCGAGGGGGACGGAGAGACGCGCCGATGTTCCCAGGACGCCCTGTGGACCTTCAGTCGAGGTCGGCCAGCCTGGCCAGCGCCGACGCCACACGGCCGCGCTCTTCGTCGGTGAGCGCGGGGTGGATGGGCACCGACAGGGTCGTGCGGGCCACGGTTTCGGCGGCGGGGAAGCCGGCCTCCGGCAGCCCGAGCTGGCGGTGGAGCAGCTCCCACGGCTCGGTCGGGACGATGGCCGTGATCCCGGCGGCGGCGAGCCGGCGTCGCGCCTCCTCGACCTGCCGCACCCGCAGGACGAACCGGAAGTGATTGGGCTCCGCTCCCGCCGGGGCGGACTGGCGGCCGAGCGAGGGCGGGAGCGCGCCGGCGTATAGCGCTGCCGTCTCCGCGCGGCGCCGCAGGAACGCGTCGAGCCGGCGGAGCTGGCTGCGGCCGAGGGCGGCCTGCACGTCGCTCATGTGGAAGTTGAACCGTTCGGTGAGCTCGCGCTTGCCGTCGTAGTCGCGCCGGTCGCGGATCTCGTCGCAGGCAGCGCGGGGCCCCACGACCATCCCTCCGTGACCGGAGGTCAGCGGCTTGGTCGCGTAGAAGCTGAAGACGGACAGCGCTCCGAGACCGCCGATCGCGCGGCCGCCCAGGCGAGCGCCGAGGGCCTGCGCCCCGTCCTCCACGACCGGGACCCCCAGGCGCGCGAGCGGGCCCGGGTCCGCGGGGACGCCGTAGGTGTGGGGCAGGATCGCGGCTCCCAGCTCCGGCCCGGCCTGTACGGCGTCCGGGTCGAGATTGAAATCCGAATCGCGGACGTCCGTCAGTCGCGGTTCGGCCCCCGCCAGCCGCGTGGCGTGGACTAGCGCGGTGCAGGCGTAGGTCGGCTGCAGGACACCCGCACCCGGTCGGATGCGGAGCGCCTTCAGCGCCAGGTAGAGCGCTGCAGTGCCGCTCGAGACCGCGACCGCGTCCCACCCCGGCTGTCCAACCCGCGCCGCCATCTCCTCCTCGAAGGCGCGCACCTCGGGGCCGTGCGCCACGTGGCCGCTCCGCAGCACCGCGGCGACGGCGTCCACGTCGCTCTCGTCGAGGCTGGGACGGTTGTGGGGGATGGGCGTCAACCGCCGATCCGATCCTTGTAGTACGCGGCCTTGACGGACATGGGGTTGCCCACGACCAGGCTGTAGGGTGGGATCTCGACGCCCTCCACGACCGTCCCCGCCGCGACCACGCTGTGGTGGCCGATGCGCGCGCCGCCCTTGACCACGGCGTGTGAGCCGATGAACACGTGATCGCCGATGACGATCGGGCGGCGCTCGACCTCCGCCACGAGGCCGAGGCACTTGAGGTGGGAGTCGGCCACGTTGATCGCCACGAACGAGGCGATGTCGCACCCCTTGCCGATCACCACGCTGCTGCCCTGCGCGTTCACCTCCGAGAACCCGCCGATGTACACGTCCTCGCCGATCTCGGGGTCGCCGTGGATCCACACCAGCGGATGGAACCGGTTCTCCTTGTTGTCCACGGTCTTCAGGAACAGCTCGCGGAACCGCGCCTCGTCCATGGCTACCTCGCGACCAGCGCCAGGTCGAACATGTAGTGCGACTGCCACACCGACGGGGCGATCGCGGTCAGCTTCGGTTCGAAGCCCACCCGGCGCGCCTGCTCGGCCAGCGCATCGGGGGACATCCAGAACGCCTTCCGGTTGCGCTCCCGGATCACGTCTTTGCGCTCCTCCGGCAGGTCCAGCCCGTCGATCCCGGCGATGTACTCCTCCTTCCGCCGGAGGTCTGGGTTCCCGGAGGCGAAGGCCCGGCCGCCTGGGGCCGTCACGCGGCGCATCTCCGCCAGCCCGCGCTCGACGCCCTGGTCGCCGTCGAGGTACTGGAGCACGCTCGAGGCGAGCACCAGGGTGAAGGCCCCGTCCCGGAACGGCAGCCCGGGGAGCGCGCCGGCGACGAAGCAGCCCTCGGGCGCCGCGGACCGGGCGCGCTCGAGCAGCGGCAGGGCGAAGTCCAGGCCGACCAGCCAGGAGACGTAGGGAGTGAGGTGGCGCGCGATCAGCCCCACGCCGCACCCGAGGTCCAGGACCCGGTCGGACGGCGAGGGCGCGAGCGCAGCGCAGGCGTCGGCGAGGAGCGCGAAGAGCTGCCCCGGGTCGCCGGAGCTGCGCCCGGAGGCGGCGAAGTCCCCTTCGCCGGCCTTCGACTCCCAGACCCGGCGCCAGTCCGAGCCCGCCACGGCCCGATTATAGGGGGCGGGCGTGAGTGCCGGCCGGGGCCACGGCTGCGAAGGCGACGCCGGCCTCCGACTCGCTCGTCACGCGGCCGTCCTGCACACTCGCCGCGGATGTCTGGCGGCCCGAGGTCCTCCCGGATCGGGCCCTACGGCCACGGCCGTCGCACGGCCACCGGGGGGACTTGGAGGGGCCGAACCGACTGGGCCCTCCGGTCACCTCCCCGCGGGTGATAGTCTTCCAGCCCGGTGCCACGCTCCGCCGTGTTGCTGCGCGCCGTGCGAACGCTCTTCCTGCAGCGCCAGCAACTTGTCCGGCCCCGGGCTGCCAGGCTGCACGTGCGGAGCCTGGTGCGCTTCGTCGAGGCAGTCGGCGGCGTGCAACTGGACTCGATCAACGTCCTGGATCGCGCCCACTACCTGACCCTCTGGAGCCGCTACGGCCCGTACGACCGCGCCTGGCTCGACCGCGCCGTCTATCGCCGTCGGCTCTTGTTCGAGTACTGGGCCCACGCCGCCTGCCTCGTGCCGACCACGATGCTGCCCTGGTGGCGCCGGGCGATGCTCGACTACCGCATACGCCATACCGGCTGGTCGAGCTGGCTCCGCCGGCATCCCCGGACGCTGGCCCAGGTGAAGGCCGCGATCTCGGCCAACGGTCCGATGGCCAGCGCCGACTTCCAGGGCCGGCGCCGGCCTGGCCCCGGCGGATGGTGGAGCTGGCGGCCCGTCCAACACGGACTGCACTACCTCTGGATGACGGGCGCGCTCACGGTCCACTCGCGCCGTCACTTCCACAAGCTCTACGACCTGACGGAGCGCGCGCTGCCGGCCGCGGCCGATTGCGAGCCGGTGTCGCCCGAGGAGTTCGCGCGCTGGCACGTCGAGCGCTCGCTGCACGCGATGGGCGCGGCGACCGAACGTGACCTGGCGGGCTACATGACGTTCCCGCGCTCCATGGGGGTGGCTCGCCGGGCGGCGATCGGGGCGATGCTCGAGCGCGGCGAGGTCGCCCGGATCGAGGTGGAAGGCGCTCCGGGCTCCTGGCTCGCGCTCACGCGCGACCTGCCCACGCTGGCACGCGCCGCCCGGCGGCCGCCGGCGTCGGGCACGACCTTGCTGTCGCCCTTCGACTCGCTCCTCTGGTACCGCGGCCGGGTGACGCGCCTGTTCGGCTTCGACTATCGCATCGAGGTCTACACTCCCCGCGACGACCGCGTGCACGGCTACTACACCCTGCCGATCCTGCACCGGGGCCACCTGGTCGGGCGCGTGGACGCCAAGGCCCACCGGGCCGACGGGCGGCTCGAGCTCCGCCACGTGCACCTCGAGCCGTGGCTCGCCGCCGGCGACCGCCCGCCCACCGGCGGCCCGCCGCTGGATCCGGAGGCGGCCCTGGAGGGGATCGCGGAGGCGCTGGGCTCGCTGGCGGCGTTCGTGAGCTGCCCGGACGTCACGCTCGGCCGCGTGACGCCCCGCCGACTCCGCTCACCCCTCGCACACCGGCTGCGGGCTTGGCGGCCGATGCAGCGACTGGGCCCGGACCGAGTCGCTTCAAGCGACACTCGAGCCTTGCCAGGCCGCGGCCGCGGGTGCTGAGGGGCCGTCAGGGCGCAGTGACGAGCGCGAGAACGGCCTCCGCCACGCGCTCCGTCCCGCGGCCGTCCACCAGGCCCCGCGCCGCCAGCGCCATCTCGCGCCGCGCGCCGGCGTCGGCGATCGCGCCGCGCAGGGCAGCGACCACGGACTCGGACGAGAAGGGCTCGACGAGGCGGCCGGCCCCGCACGCCGCCAGCGCGGCGGCGTTGGCCCTCTGGTCGTGGGAGACGATGGCGAGCAGCATCGGCAGCCCCAGCGCGGCCGTCTCGCAGGCGACCATTCCGGCCGAGACGACGGCCAGGTCGGATGACGCCGCGAGCCGCACCAGCGCGGCCGCATCGAGGTCCACGCTCACCCGCGCGCCGCGCTCCGCCGCCCGTACCTGGAGCCGCGCCGTTCGCTCGGCGCCGTAGGCGTGACCGACCACGATCTCGAGAGCGGGCGGCCGTCCCAGGCGAACCCACATGTCGAGCAGCAGGCCGGAGTGATCGTCCGGGTCGGCGCCGCCGAAGCACGCGAGGACGCGCTCGGCCTCCGCGCGGATCTCCACCGGCGAGCGGCGGAACTCCGGACGAAGGAGGAGGTAGTCGGGCCCGAGCAGCAGGCGGGTCGACGGGCCGACGTCGTAGCGCAGCGAAAGGGCCGCGAGGCCGCCGTTCACGACCAGCGCGGACGGGAACGGCCACGCGGCCAGGTCGTCGATCGAGACCAGGCGTGCCGGCGTCGCGGCCAGCCTGCCGAGGTATTCCTCGCGGAAGGCGTAGCCGTCCGTCACCACGAGCCTTGCGTCCCTGCGCCGGACCAGATCCGCCACGGCCGCAGCGTCCTCGGGTCCACCCGGCATCGCCGCAAGCCTCACGACCTCGCGGCCGCGCTCGGCCAGCCACCGGGCGGCCTCGGGGGAGACGGTCGCGAAGGCCGGCTCGACCCCGCGCTCCGCGAGCGCGGCCGCGAGGGCGGTGCTGCGCACCAGGTGGCCGAGGCCGACTTCCCGGCCGCCGTCCACGCGGAAGACCGCCCTCATGTCGCGGCCCGGGCCGCGTTGAGCTTCGGCAGGTCGGGCCGCTGGGCGAGGAGCGCCAGCACGTCGGCGGTGGTGAAGAAGCCGCCCGGCCGATAGAGGGCCTCGTACACCGCGCGGACGAGCTCCAGGTCCTCCGGGTAGTCCACGGTCCAGCGGTGGTGGTGCAGGGCGGCGGGGGAGCGGACGTTGTCTAGCCGGAAGCGGCCGGGGCGGTCGCGCACGAACGGCGAGACGTGCTCGCGCTCGAAGGGCTCCACGGCCTCGCGGTCCGCAGCGTCGAGCGTGAGCCGGGAGAACGCCTCGACGTCGAGCCCGTGGGGGAACGACGGCTCGAGGTTGTTGGTGACGAAGTCGAAAGCGCCCCGGCGCATCCTGCCGACGACGGCGTCGACCACGTCGGGGTCGATGAGCGGGCAGTCCATCGTCATCCTCACCACGACGCCGGCGCGTTCCGCGCGCGCCGCCTGGGCGTACCGCGACAGGACGTCGGTCTCCGATCCGCGGTGACAGGCCCACCCGCGCGCGCGGACCAGGTCCGCGATGGCGTCGTCGGCCGGCGAGGTCGTGGTGGCGACGACCAGACGGTCCAGGCTCCGCGCCCGGAGCATGCGCTCCATCTGGTGCTCGAGGAGCGTCCTTCCGCACACCTCCTTCAGGACCTTGCCCGGCAGCCGCGTGGACCCGGTCCTCGCCTGCACGATCCCGACGACCCGGCCCGCGGGATCAGCGTCAGCCAAGGGCGCGGCGGAGGGCGGTGGCCACGCGGGTCACGTCCTCCCGGGTCATGGTGGCGAAGAGAGGCAGCGACAGCTCCTCGTCGTAGAACGCCTCGGCGGCCGGAAACCGCCCCGGCACGAAGCCGAAACGGCGGCGGTAGTAGGGATGCAGATGGACCGGGATGTAGTGGACCTGCGGCCGGATCCCCTCGGCCCTTAGCGTGTCGTAGACGTGCCGGCGCCCGGCCCTCGTGTGGTCGATCCGGACGGGGAAGAGGTGCCAGCTCGAGCGGACGCCCTGCTCGGCCGGGGGCAGCACCACGCCGGCGACGCCCTCCAGCTCCTCGCGATACTGCATCACCAGCCGCCGGCGCCGTGCGAGGCCCTCGTCGAGCCGCCGGAGCTGCGAGAGTCCGAGCGCGGCCTGCACGTCCGTGATGCGGTAGTTGAAGCCCAGGTCCCGCATCTCGTAGTACCAACCGCCGTGGGCCTCGTGCATTCCCGGCTCGCGGACGATCCCGTGGGTCCGCAGCGCCCGCACCCGGCGGGCCAGGGCCTCGTCCTGGGTGAGGACGGCTCCGCCCTCGGCCGTGGTGAGCGGCTTCACCGGGTGGAAGGAGAAGACGACCGCCGCAGAGTGCGAGCAGGAGCCGACCTTCGTCCATCCGCTGGAGGTCAGGACCTCCGCGCCCACCGCGTGGCAGGCATCCTCGACCACCGCGGCGCCAGCCGCCGTCCGGGCGATGCCCTCCACGTCGGCCGGCCGGCCGGAGAAATGGACGGGCACGACCACGTCCGCGGGCGCAGAGCGGAGCGCGGCGGCCAGGGTCTCCGGCGTCATGTTGCCGGTGGCGGGGTCCACGTCCGCGAAGTCCGCCGCCGCTCCGCAGTAGAGCGCGCAGTTCGCGGAGGCGGCGAAGCTGAGCGGGCTGGTGACGAGCCTCTTCCCCGGACCCAGGCCCAGCGCGAGGCAGGCGAGGTGGAGCGCGGCCGTGCCGCTGGAGACCGCCACCGCGTGGCGGGCGCCGCAGCGCTCGGCGAGGGCCGCCTCGAACGCCTCCACCGCCGGGCCCTGCGTGAGCCAGGGCGAGCGGAGGACCGCGGCCACCGCCTCCACGTCCTCGTCCTCGATCCACTGGGTGGAGTAGGGGATCTCCTTCAACTGCGCTCCACCATGTGCGCCAGCTCCTCGCGGCCGAGCTTCCACGGGTTGCTGTCGCTCGAGTAGCAGAACCCGTCGGGTACCTTCGGGTACGCGGCCCAGGAGTCGTCGCCGTCCCAGGCCTTGAAGGCGGGGAGGATGACGTACATGTCCTCCGTCTCGACGGTGTTCCGTGCCTCGTCCGCGGGCACCATCACCTCGTGGAGCTTCTCCCCGGGCCGGACTCCGACCGTCTGGTGCCGGCAGCCGGGGGCCACCACCTCGGCCAGGTCCACCACGTTCATGGACGGGATCTTGGGGACGAACGTCTCGCCCCCGTGCATCACCTCGAACGCCTTCCAGACCAGCTCGACGCCGTGGTCCAGGGTGATCCAGAACCGCGTCATCCGCGGGTCGGTGATGGGGACCGTCCCGGTCTTGCTCATCTTGCGGAAGAACGGGATCACGCTGCCGCGGCTGCCCACCACGTTGCCGTAGCGCACGACGCAGAAGCGGGTGGGGTGCGCGCCGGCGTAGGAGTTGCCCGCGACGAACAGCTTGTCGGAGCACAGCTTCGTCGCCCCGTAGAGGTTGATGGGGTTGGCGGCCTTGTCGGTGGAGAGCGCCACGACCTTGGAGACGCCCTTGTCGATGGCGGCGTCGATGAGGTGGGCGGCTCCCATGATGTTCGTCCGGATCAGCTCGATCGGGTTGTACTCGCCGGTGGGGACCTGCTTCAGGGCGGCGGCGTGCACCACGTAGTCCACGCCGTCCAGCGCCCGGCGCAGCCGCTGCTGGTCGCGCACGTCGCCGAGGAAGAACCGGATCCGAGGATCGCCCGCGAAATCCTCCATCATCTCCGACTGCTTCAGCTCGTCGCGGCTGAACACGATGAGCTTCTGGGGGGACTGGCGCTCCAGCGTGAGCCGGGCGAAGCGCCTCCCGAACGAGCCCGTGCCGCCGGTGACGAGAACGGTCTTCCCCGAGAAATCCATCGCCCCCTCCCTCACGGAAAGCGCCACTGGTACGGGACCACCACCGGGGCGGTGTTCCGCGAGTTTCCCAGGCCCAGCCGGCCGCGGTAGCCGTAGGCCTCGAGCGGGCTCGCCACCGTGAAGCCGGCCAGGGACCGCGGGTTGTAGTAGTTGGTCGAGACGTCGCGGCGGATCTGCCCGACCACGTGGTACGCCCCAGGCAGCAGCGGCAGCTCCTCGAACAGCAGCTCCACCACCCCGCTGCCGGACAGCTCCTCCGGCCAGCGCTCGTCGAACTGCATGCTGGCGGCGAACAGCGCCCCGGCGTGGTGGGTGATCCCCACCATGAAGCAGGGCCGGGCCACGGGGACGAAGGCCTTGTAGTGGATCCTCAGCAGCAGGGGCTCGCGGTAGGCGAACTCCCCGGCCTGGGCGCCGTCCCGCTTGTGGGTGCTGATCCTCTCGATCACTATCTCGCCGCTGCCGACGTCGCGCCCCCGCAGCTCCTCGACCGTCTGGGACTCCCGGAGCTTCCGGTCGTGAGCCTCCAGGTAGGCGGCCAGGACCTGCTCGACGTCCCCGAGCATCACCAGGCGGCCGTGCTCGATCCACAGGGCCCGGTCGCACATCTGCGAGATCGCGGGGAGGTTGTGGGAGACGAAGAGGACGGTGACCCCTTTCTCCCGGAACGAGAGCATGCGGTCCAGGCTCTTGGCCTGGAAGCCGACGTCGCCCACGGAGAGCACCTCGTCGACCAGCAGCACGTCCGTATCCGTGTGCACCGCCACCGAAAAACCCAGGCGGACGTACATCCCGGAGGAGTAGCGCTTCACCGGCATGTCCATGAAGCCGTCGAGCTCGGCGAAGGAGACGATCGAGTCGTACTTCCGCTCGATCTCGGCGCGCTTCATGCCCAGGATGGCCCCGTTGACGAAGACGTTGTCGCGCCCGGTCAGCTCCGGGTGCAGCCCGGCGCCCACCTCGATCAGCGAGGCCACGCGGCCGCGCACCCGGACCGATCCGGAGGTGGGGTAGCTGATGCGCGAGATCAGCTTCAGCGTCGTGCTCTTACCGGCCCCGTTGCTGCCGATGATGCCCAGGGCCTCGCCCGGGTCGACGCGGAAGGACAGGTCCTTGACCGCCCAGAACTCGCCCTCGTCCCCGGAGGCGCCGGCGTTGCGCCCCACCAGCCGGCGGCCGAGCCGCGCGACGTCCTCCCGCAGGGAGCGGTAGCGGAACCCCTTCCGGAACTTCTTCGAGACCCCCAGCAGCTCGACCGCCCAGCTCATATGATGTCCGCGAAGCTGCGTTCGGCGCGCTTGAAGTAGGCATAGCCCGCCGCCAGCACGACGACCGCGGAGACACCCGAAAGGGCCAGCATCCGCAGGTCCGGGGGAGTCCCCGCCACCAGCACGCGGCGGTAGCCCTCGATGACCGCTGCCATCGGGTTGACGGCCAGGTAGGCGGTCCGGATCGTCTCGGGGACCGCCGAGAGCGGGTAGATGACCGGCGTGGCGTAGAGCCAGACCTGGGTGATCAGCGGCAGCGCGTACCGCACGTCCCGATAGGACACGTTCAGCGCGGCGAGGACGAGCGTCACGCCGAGCGTGAAGACGACCTGGACGAGCAGGAGCGGCGCCAGGTAAGCGAAGGCCGGAGTGGGGGCGACGCGGTACAGGGCCATGAGGACCGCGTAGACCGCGGCGGCCGCGGCGAAGTCGACGCCCGCGGACAGGACCGAGGCGAGGGGAAGGATCTCCCGGGGGAAGTACACTTTGGTCACCAGCGCGGTGTTCGTGACCAGGCTCGGCACGCCGAACGCGAGGCTGGTGGTCAGGAACGTCCAGGGCAGCAGCGCCGCGTAGGAGAAGAGGGGATAGGGGTGCCCGTCGCTCGAGACTCCCGCGAACTTCCCGAAGAAGACGGTGAAGGCGAGCATGAGCGCCAGCGGCTGCGCGATCGCCCAGGCGACGCCGAGAAACGTCTGGTTGTAGCGGACCTTGACCTCTCGGACGGTCAGGGTCCACAGCAGCTCCCGGAAGGACCGCAGCTCGGCCAGGCTGGCCCGAAGGTTGGGTTGGGCGGTGATCTCGGGAACGCTGGAGGCGTGCTGGGAGATGGGTCCCTCCCCCACCGCAGGCGGTTGCAAGGCGGAAGCTTAGCAGAAAGACGGGCCTAGACGGCCTGGCGGGCCTCGCGTGGGGTGCCCGCCAGCGGCCCCTCGGCCGCGCTCTCGGCCGGCGCCGGCAATCCGGCCAGGCCACCGACCTCGGCGAAGGCCTCCGGGAGGACGCGGAGCTGCTGCGCCGCCAGTTCGCGCCCCTCGGCGATCAGCTCCCGGCACCGCCGGCGCTCCGCCTCGGCCTCGCCGTGCCTCGCGAGCCCATCCAGGGCGCGGGCCATGCAGAGGTGGGCGGCCACGTGGCCGTCGTAGACGCGGGCGACCTCGTGAAACAGGTCGTATGCGCGCTTGTAGTTGCCCGTCCGCAGGTTGAAGTTCCCGAAGAAGTTGACCTCCAGGTTGGCCCGGTACGCGAGGTCCTTCAGCTCCCCGGCGCCAACCTCGGGCGTGTCGAAGCTCCGCTCCTGGAAGAAGGCCGAGTCCCAGTTGAAGCTCTGGTCGATGGCGCCGCGGTCGAGTAGCTGCTGGTACATCTCGGTCCCGATCAGCGGCGCGGCGATCGAGAAGACGCTCCAGTCCGCGGGCAGGCTCGCGGCGAAGGCGACCGTCTCCGCCATCTGCGCGCGCGTCTCCCCGGGGAAGCCCAGGATGTAGTAACAGCGGACGACGATCCCCTGCTCCCGTGCGGCCGCCACCACCCCGCGCGCCCGTTCCAGCTTGAGGTTCTTCTTGATCACCCTGCGCTGGACGAGGTCGCTGCCCGACTCGATCGCGATGTTCGCGCAGTCCATGCCCATGTGGACCATCGCCGCGATCACGTCCGCGTCCAGGGTCGCTACCGAGAGCCCGTTCGGGAACTGGAAGTGGAGGCGGCGCTGGAAGCGCCGAGTGACGGCCTCGCACAGGGCAAGGATCCGCGGCTTCTTGACCGTGAACAGGTCGTCCTCCGGCACCACGACGCTGACCCCGTGACGCTCGTGGAGCACCTCCAGCTCGGCCAGGACGTTCGCGATCGACCGGTAGCGCATCTCGCGACCGTGCACCGTCCACGAGGCGCAGAACGTGCAGTGGAAGGGGCAGCCGCGCGTGGTGACCAGCGTGGCGACCCGGTCCTGGGCGATCTCCTCGATCGAGCGGGCCCGGCTGTGCTCGCTGGCCACGTACTCGGCCATCGGGATCAGCTCCCAGGCCGGGAACGGGATCGTGTCGAGGTCGTAGACGAGCGGTGCGGACTCGGGGCACGCCGCTCCCTTGCGCCGGCCGATGACGCCCGCCACCGCCTCCAGCTCCTCGCCCCGGGCCGCCCGCCGCGCCAGCTCGCAGACGATGGACTCGGCCTCGCCCCGGCACACGTAGTCGACGGAGGGGCTCTCCAGGAGGCCCCCGACCGCGTTGGTGGCGTGCATCCCCCCCGCGATCACCGGCACGCCCGGCCAGCGGCGCTTCACCGCCTCCGCGATCGACAGGGTGCTGCGGTGGGCCGTGGAGAAGAGGATCGAGATCCCGACGAGGTCGGGACGCCAGCCGTCCGGCGTCCGGCGGGCCAGCACCGCGTCGGCGAAGCCGTCGAGGGTCGTCTCCGCGCGGTCCGGCCGCCGCTCGTGGTCGGCCAGCGCCTTGGCCAGGTCCACGACGCGCACGTCGGCCTCCGGGAGATCCCGCCGGATCATCGCCGCCAGGTAGAGGATGCCCATGGGCATCGCTACCACCTGGTCGAGGGGCACACGCCGGTTGGCCAGGCCGGCCACGACGTACGTGTAAGGGATTGACGGCGGGTTGAGGAAGAGGACCCTCACGCGCCTACCGCGCCCCGCGCGTCCGCAGCGCCTCGGCCAGGTCGGTGTTTCCCGACTCGGCCGCCAGCGCCAGCGCCGTGCGGCCCGAGGCGTCCTTCGCGTTCACGTCCGCGCCGTGCTCCAGGATCAGCGCGAGGACGCCGCGATGGCCCTCGCGCAGGTCCGCGTGCCGGGTCAGCACGAACAGGGGGGTGGCGCCGTGGGCGTCGCGCGCGTTCACGTCGGCGCCCCTCCCGATCAGTAGCCGCGCCGCGTCCGTCCGCCCCTCGCGCACCGCCTCGAACAGCGGGGTCTCGCCGCCCATCTGCGGCACGCGGGAGTCCACGGCCGCGCCCTTCGCGAGCAGCAGCTCGATGGCGGCGACGTGGCCCCCGCCCGCCGCGGTCTGCAGCGCCGTCTTGCCGAACATCCCCGCGTCGCGCGGCACCCCCCGGGCGAGGAGCAGCTCCATCGTGGCGACATGGCCGCCGGCAGCGGCGCCGTGCAGCGGGGTCCCGAACTGTTCGGCGAACATCCCGGCGCCATTGGTGGACGCCTTGCGGTCGAGCAGCATCCGGACCAGCTCGGTATGGCCGCCCGCGGCCGCGTAGAAGATCGGACCCTGGCCGCGCTCGTCCCCGATGTCGATCGCCGTCCCCTTCTGCAGCACCGAGCGCACGACCGCGGCGTGACCTCCGGCGGCGGCGTAATGGACCGCGGCGGCGCCGCGACGGTCCTTGGCGGCCGGGTCGGCCCCCCGCTGGACGAGCCGCTCGACCACGGCGGCATGGCCGCGATGGTCCGCCACGTGCAGCGCCGTCCTCTGCTCGCGGTCCACCGAGCCCGGGTCCGCGCCGTGGTCGAGCAGCAGGCCGACCACCTCGCTGCTCCCCTGGTAGGCCGCCAGCAGCAGGGGCGGATCGCCGCTCTCGTCGACCGCGGCGGGGTCGCCCTCGTGCTCGAGAAGCAGGCGGACCGCGTCGGCGTGGCCCTCGTGGGCGGCCCAGTGGAGCGCCGTGCGCTGCTTGCGGTCGCGCGCGTCGGCCTCGAGCCCGCCGTCCAGGAGCCCGCGCAGCACGTCGATCTGGCCGTTCGCGGCCGCGGCGTGGAGGTCGCCCCCGCCCTCCTTCACGAGCTTCCAGATCCGCTCGGCCAGCTCCCTCACCTCCGGGTCGCGGTCGATCAGGCCCGTGCGCACGGCGGCCATCCACTCGGGCACCGCGACGTCCAGCATCCGCAGGGCGCCGGCGGCCTGCAGCCGGACCTTCATGTCGGGATCGCCGGCCAGCGCCGCCCGCAGCGCGTCCGCCGCGGGACGCGCCGCCTCGTCCAGGTTCCACAGCGCCCCGGCGGCGTTGAACCGCACGGTCGGGTGGGGATCGCGGACCGCCTCGATCAGTGCCGGCACCGCCGCCTCCGCCTTCATGTCGACGAGCCGGGACGACGCCTCGATGCGCTTGTCGTCCTTGCGGTCCCGAAGCTGCTTCAGCAGCTTCGGGAGCTGCTGGTCCTGGGCCGCGGCGCCGGGGATCGCCAACAAGGCCGCGGCGAGGAGGCACAGGCAGCTCGCCGGTCCCGCGGTCGCGACCCGCCGCCGTCTGATCGGTTCTCTCACGGCTATATCTCTACCAGCATCGGGTGGGCTCCGCCACCGGAGCGTGATGGCGTTACGCTAGACGATCGGTGCGATCGATCACGCGCAGCTCCCCGACCGGGGGACTTCCAGCCGCATTCGCTCTCTCGGCCCTCGTCGCCCTCGGAGCCTGCGGGCAGGGCGGAACGCCCGCGACGGGTCCTCCCGCGTCCGCCGGGCGAGCCTCGATCCTGCTCGTGACGCTGGACACCACGCGTGCCGACTCGATCGGGCCCGAGGCGGCCGGGGTCCGCACGCCGGCCTTCGACGCCCTGGCGGCTCGTGGGCGGTGCTTCCGGCAGGCCTACGCGACCGCGCCGGAGACGCTGCCCTCTCACTGCTCTATGCTGACGGGGCTGCTGCCAGCGGCCCACGGCGTCCGCGAGAACGGCCGCACCCTTCCCGAGGACCGCGGCGTCCTCGCCGAGCGGCTGCGCCAGGACGGCTACCGGACGGCGGCGTTCCTGTCGTCGTTCGTCCTGGACCGGCGGTTCGGTCTCGCCCGAGGCTTCGACGTCTACGACGACGAGCTGCCCTCCGGCCGGAACGAGAGGACCGCCCTCGAGACGACCGACCGCGCGCTGGCGCACCTCCGCCAGGAGCGGCACCGTCCCCTGTTCGTCTGGGTCCACTACTTCGAGCCGCACCACCCGTACGTCCCGCCGGAGCCGTATCGCGGCCGCTACCCGGGCAAGCCGTACCTCGGCGAGGTCGCCGCGATGGACGAGCAGCTCGGACGGCTCGTTGCTGCTTTCGAGGACCGCACGGAGGGACCGCGGGCGATCCTGGTCGCCGGCGACCACGGCGAGGGCCTGGGCGACCACGGCGAGTCCCAGCACGGGAACCTCCTCTACCAATCGACGATGCACGTGCCCCTGGTCGCCGTCGGTCCGGGCGTCGCGCCTGGCGCCATCGACACTCCCGTCAGCACGCGGAAGGTCTTCCACACGGTCCTGGACTGGGCCGGACAGGGCGCCGCCGCCAGCCTCCGCGGCGAGGGAGACGAGATCGTCCTCGCCGAGGCCATGAAGCCGTTCCTCGCCTACGGCTGGCAGCCGCAGGTGATGGCGGTCCAGGGGTCGCGGAAGGCGATCCTCGCTGGCGCGCTGGAGGTCTACGACGTCGTGGCCGATCCGCGAGAGACGAGCGATCTCGCCGCCGGCGCGGACCTGCCGCGAGCCGTGCGTGACGCTCTCCGCGAGTACCCGCTGCCGTCGCCGGGCGCTCCGCCCGCGCTGGGCGGGCTCGGCGAGGAGGCGCGTCGCCGGCTCGCGAGCCTGGGGTACGTGGGCGCGGTAGCGGCGCCGGTGGTGCGCAAGGACGCGCCCCGTCCGATCGACAGAGTCCGCCTGTTCGACGCCCTCGACCGCGCCTCGGGCCTGTTCGTCCGCGAGGAGTACGCGGAGGCCGTCCCCCTCTACGAGAGGATCCTGGCCGAGGACCCCGGCAACCTCGACGCCGCCCTCCGCCTGGCGACGGCGCATTCGTCGCTCGGACACCGGGAGCGTGCGGCCGCGGCTTTCCGACGCGCCGGCGAGATCGCCCCGGGCTCCCCGGACGTCCGGACATACCTGGCGCTGCACTACGCGCGCGGCGAGGACTGGGAGCGCGCGGTCCCGCTGCTCGAGCGAGTGGTCGCCGAGACCCCCGACCGCCTGCCGGCGCTCGAGGCGCTCGCGGTCGTCCGGGAGCGCCAGGGCCGTGTGCGGGACGCCGTCGAGCTGCGCCAGAAGGTCTATCGCACCCGGACCCCGTCGCCGGCGGAGCTGGTCCGGCTGGGCCAGCTCGCGATGAGCGTGGGAGACACCGCCCTCGCGACCGCTTCCTTCGAGCAGGCGCGCGCTCGACAGGCCGGCTCCTTCGCGCATGACCTGGAGCTGGGCGTCCTGTACCTCGCGGCGCGGCGCTTCCAGAAGGCGAGGGAGTCGCTGGACCGCGTCCGCCCGTCGCACCCCGAATACCCGATGGCGCTCTTCAAGCGGGCTCAGGTCAGCGTGCTCCTCCGCGAGCCGGACCGGGCGGCGCGGATCGAGGCGGCGCGCCGGAGGGCTGACGCGACGACGCGGCCGCTCATCGAGCGGGAGAGGCTCTTCCAGGAGGGGCCGCCCCCGCGCTGAGGCGCCCTCGCCCGGTCTCGGGTGCCCGACCGTGGGCGGCAGCGAAGGGGGGGGAAAGTACGCTAGCGCGAGCGCTCATTGCCTCGCCGCGGCCCTGGCGCTCGGACTCCGCTTCAGCGAGAACACCGCGGGCAGGAGCACGCCCGCAGCGAGCGCCCCGCCCGCGACCTTCCCCTTCCCTTTGACCGCCAGCACGCCGCCCGCTCCTGGACGTGGGGGATTCCGGAGACACGGACCTTCGAGGCCATTCCCCCGACGACCTTCTCGGCGCCGGGGAAGTGCCGGCCCACCACCGCGGAACCCGGCGCTCGCAATCGATCCGCTCGGCCGGGCCGGCGAGGTATGCTCGTTCGGGTTCCGAAGACCCGGTGAAGGAGGAGACTCGATGCCGACCCTTCCCATCGGAGCGAGACACCTTGCGCTGCTGGCCGCCCTGGCCTGCGCGGGCTCGGGGCCGCGGCGCGCCGACGCCGCGGCCGCTCCGGCCGCGATGACCGCGGCGGCGAAAGCGTTCCTGGCAGGGCTGGGACCGGGCGAGAGCGCGAAGGCCGCGATCGCGTTCTCGGCGGACGAGCGGCTCGACTGGCACTACACGGCGAAGCTCCGCAACGGGCTGCCGCTGAAGCAGATGGCACCCGCGCAGCGCGAGGCCGCCATGGCCCTGCTGCGCGCCGCGCTCTCGCAGAAGGGGTTCGAGAAGGCCGAGACGATCCGCCGCCTCGAGGACGTGCTCCGGGCCCTCGAAGGCAACCCCGGCCGAGACCGCGAGATGTACCACTTCAGTGTTTTCGGCGAGCCGTCCGAGAGCGGCGTCTGGGGCTGGCGCTACGAGGGGCATCACGTCTCGCTCAACTTCACGGTCGTCGACGGGACGGTGGTGTCCACGACGCCGCAGTTCTTCGGCGCGAACCCGGCCGAGGTGCTAGACGGTCCCATGAAGGGGACGCGGGCCCTCGCGGGGGAGGAGGACCTGGCGCGCCGGCTCGCTCGCTCGCTCGAAGGCGAGGCGCGCCGCATGGCGATCTCCGGCGACCTGGCGCCGCCGGAGATCCTGACCGGGGCTGCCAGGGATGCGTCGCGGCAGGAGGACGCGGGCGTGCCGTACGGCCGGCTGGACGAGACCCAGAAGTCGCTCCTGGACGCCCTGATCGAGGTACACGTGGAAGCGCACCGACCCGAGCAAGCCCGGCGGCGCCGCGACCGGGTGCGTGCCGGCGGGCTCGAGAACGTGAAGTTCGTCTGGATGGGGGGGCTCGAGCGCGGCCAGGGACACTACTACCGCGTGCAGGGCCCGGCGTTCCTGATCGAATACGACAACACCCAGAACGGCGCGAACCACGTCCACTCGGTGTGGCGTGAGTTCGACGGCGACTGGGGCCGGGACGTGCTGGGCGACCACTACCGCACGGCTCCGCACCACGCTGGCCACCGGCTCCCGGGCACCCCTCGGGCGAGCCGCTGACCGACGAGGCCGCCCTGCACCGGACGGCCCGATGGCGGCGCCCAGCCGCGTCCGATCGATGGGGAAGGCCGGCCTGGTCCTCCTCTCGGCGCTGCTGTCCGGCGCCGCGTTCGAGGGCGTCCTGAGACTCGCCCACCATCGTCGGCTGCGCGACCTCGAGGCACAGCGCCCGAAGCGAAAGCCATGCACGCGCGCCACCACGGACCCGCGGCTCGTCTACGAGCTGATCCCGGGCCGCTGCGGCGCCAACTCCCACGGCTACCTGGGCCGTGAACACTCCCTCGAGAAGCCCCACGGTATGCACCGGATCGTGGTCGTCGGCGATTCCATCGCCCAGGGCGACGGCGTCGCGCCGGGTGAGTCCTTCGGTGACGTCCTCGAAGGGCTGCTGAACGCCGGCGGGGAAGGCCCCTTCGAGGTGATCGTGCTGGCCCGCTCGGGCTATTCCACCTCGCAGCAACTCGTCGTCCTCGAACGAGAGGCCTACGCCTACGAGCCCGACCTCGTCGTCTGGAGCTACGTGCTCAACGACGCGGCCCACCCGATTTACCACAACGCCAACGGCGAGCTGGGGCTCTACCATCACCGGCCGCGTGTCCACGCGCTCGCCTGGCTCTCGCGGCGGCTGTTCCTGGCGCGCGAGGCGTGGAAGGGGCGGGGCTGCCGGCGCGAGTACCACGCCCTCCTCCACTGCGTGTACCGCGATCAGGTGGCGGCGGGCATCCGCAGGATCGGCGAGATCTCGAAGTCGCGGCGCGTCCCGGCGCTGTTCGTGATCCATCCGGTCTTCGAGAAGGGCGCCGGCTTCGAGGCGTACTCGCTGGCGGCGATCCACGACGACCTGAAGCGGCTGGCGTCGGAGTCCGGCATCGCCGTCCTGGACCTGCTCGAAGCGTACCGCGGGAACGAGCCGGCGGCGCTCAAGCGTGCCGATCCGCCCGGCTGGCACGACCCCTGGCATCCCAACGCCGCAGGCCACCGCCTGGCTGCCGAGGCCCTGCATGCGGCGCTGGCGGCGAAGGGGCTGGCGACGCGGGCGGGGAAGGTCACTCCGGCCGCGGGCGCACGCCCAGCCCGGGCCGTTCCGGCAGCACGAGCCGGCCCTCACGCACCGTGACGCCCACGAAGGGGTCCGACTCCAGGAGCAGGTTCCCGTCCAGGTCGGCGATGTCCGCGAGCGGCGACAGGTGGGCCGCCGCCGTGATCCCCAGCGACGACTCGATCATGCAGCCGAGCATGACCTTCATGCCGTGGGCCCGGGCCACCGCGATCATGCGCAGGGCTTCCCCGATCCCGCCGCACTTCATGAGCTTGACGTTGATGCCGTCGAAGGCGCCGGCCAGCGCGGGGATGTCGGCGGCGCGGTGCACGCTCTCGTCGGCGTAGAACGGGAGCGGGCTGAGCCGCCGCAGCTCGCGGGTCTCGGCGGTCATCCCCGCCGGCAGCGGCTGCTCCACCAGCTCGACCCCCAAGCTATGCAGCCACTCCAGCCGGCCCAGGGCCTCGGCCGGTGTCCATCCCTCGTTGGCGTCGACGCGGAGGGTGGCACGCGTGCTGTCGCGCACAGCTTGCAGCACCTCGCGATCGCCGTCCGAGCCCATCTTGACCTTCAGCACCGGGTAGGCCGCCGCCTCGCGCACCTTCCGGGCCATGGCGTCGGGCGAGTCCAGGCCGATCGTGAACGAGGTCACCGGGGCGTCGCGCGGGTCCAGCCCCAGGAGCTCGTAGAGCGGCACCCCGAGGCGCTGGCCGGCGAGGTCGTGGAGGGCCATGTCGACCGCGGCTTCGGCCGAGGACTGCCCGGGAACGGCCGCGCGGGCGGCGGCCGTCGCGAAGGCCCGGGCATCGTCGAGACGCCCCGCCATGGCTTCGACCGCCGCGGCGGCCGACTGCCGGTCCTCGCCGTAGCGCCGGATCGGGGCCGCTTCCCCGAGGCCCGCGCGGCCGTCGTGCTCGACCTCCAAGAGCAGGTTGTGGCGCACGTCCGACGCGCCGCGGGCGATGCGGAAGACGTGGCGCAGCCGGACGTCGAGCGGGCGATGGCGCACCTCGAGCATGTGCGGATTATCCGCGGAGTTGGACCAGCCGGGCGAAGCCACTATCATGCCCCCCGCCGGTCCACGGAGCAGGCCCTGCCGGCGTTTCTCGCAGACGGTGCTTGACCGTGACGTCGGCGCGGGCGGCCGGTCGCGACGCGAGAGGCTCGGTGATCACCGGGCTCGCGCTCTCGTGGGCGCTGCTGGCGGCCCCTGCCGCCGCGCCGGACGGCCGCGTCAGCGCCCCGAGGCAGGGCGTCGTCCTTCCCGCGGTCGAGAACATGTACTCCGGGCCGGACGCCGGGCGGGACGTGGTCAGCCAGGCCCTCCTCGGGCAGCTCGTGGACGTGCTGGAAGAGCGGGACGGCTTCCTCCATGTGCAGACCCCCGACGGCTACCGCGGCTGGCTGCCCAGGCCGCTTCGATCGACCGCGAGCAGCTCCGGCCGGGGGAGCTGGTGTTCTTCGGCGAGGACAAGGTGACCCACGTGGGGATCTACGTGGGCGGCGACGGATTCATCAGCGCCACCACCCATGAGACCCCCACCGTGCACGAGGACCGCCTCGACGAGGTCTACTGGGCGCGGCTCTACCGGGGCGCGCGGCGTCCGCGTTGAGCAGGTCCGGGTGAGCGCGCCCTGAGCCCGGGGCCGGCGGCGTTGATCGACGACCCGCCGCTCGTGCTCGCCTACCTGGCGGGCGTGGTGGCGCTGGTGTTCCAGGTCGCCCGGGTGCCCGCGCTGCGGCCCCTGTTCGACCGTCTGCCGGCGCTGGTCTGGACCTACTTCCTGCCCATGCTGTCTACGACCGCGGGGGTGCTCCCGCCGGAGAGCCCGGTCTACCGCACCCTCGCACGCTACCTGCTGCCGGCCAGCCTGGCCCTGCTGCTCCTCTCGTCCGAGCTGAAGGCGATGGCTCGCCTGGGGCGGACCGCCCTCGGCGTCATGGCCGTCGGGATGGCAGGGATCGCGCTGGGCGGCGTCGCCGGCTTCTTCCTGCTGCGCCCATGGCTGCCGGCGGAATCCTGGAAGGCGGTGGGGGGCGCTCGTCGCCACCTGGACGGGCGGCAGCGCGAACCTGGTGGCGGTCGCCAACGCGCTTTCACTCTCCCCGGAGCTGCAGGGGGTGCTGATCATCGTGGACACGGTGGTGGCCTACACCTGGATGGGGCTGCTGATCTCGTTCGCTGCGCGCCAGGACGCCTTCGACCGCTGGACCGGCGCGGACCGCTCGGTGATGGAGGGCGTGAGCGCTCGGCTCCTGGGCCGCCGCCGCCTGGCGGCGCGGCCGGCCACCGTGGCGGAGATAACGCTGATGGCCGGGCTGGCGGTGGTGCTGACCGCCGCCTGCCTGGAGCTGGGGGCGCACCTGCCGCCCGTGGGCCAGGTGCTCAACGCCTTCTCCTGGGCCATCGTCCTGCTGACCACGGCCGCCCTGCTGCTCTCGCTGACCCCGCTCGCCCGCCTGGAGGCCGCGGGCGCCTCGACCCTCGGGGCGACCTGCGCCGGGTGGCGTCCCACCCGCAGTCCGTACTGCTCGGCGTGATCGTCCTGCTGGTCCACGCGCTGTTGCTGTTCGCGGCCATCCGGCTCGCCTCCCGCTCTTCTTCCTGGGCGTCTCCAGCCAGGCCTGCCTGGGCGGGTACTCGTCCGCCCCGCTGGTTGCCGCCATCTGCAACCCGGCGATGGCGCCGGTGGGGCTGCTTGCTGGCCGTCCTGGGCAACGGTGCTGGGCACGTACCTCGGCCTGCTCGTGGCGCAGGTCCTGTCGGGGGTGTGATCCGGGGGGGAGGCTGGCCCGGCCTTGCGGCCGGGCCCTTCGCGCGCTACGTCAGAACAGGAACCGGGCGGCTACCTGCAGGCGGCGCGGGTCGAAGTACAGCCTAGGCGTCCCGAACGCCGAGTTGCCGCGCCGCGGCTCGATGCTGTATCCGGTCTGCTTGTCGAAGACGTTGAACACGTCGGCGACTATCTGGAGGCTGGAGCGCCCGCGCACGCGGAAGCTCTGGGTGTAGTTGAGGTCGATCTGCCAGTGCGAGGACGACCTCCTCGAGCCGGCGGGCTCCGCGTAGCGGTTGGTCTCGATCGTCGAGCTCGTCAGGCTCCGGTAGGGCTCGATGCTCCAGGCCTCCCACGGCTGTCCCGACTGGACGAGGCCGAAGACGCCGACGGTGGCGTTCCAGTCCAACTGGCGGTAGCCGTAGACCTTCAGCAGGTGGGGACGGTCGCCGCGCAGCTCGCCCTCCTTGAAGTCCCAGAGCTGGCGGCCGGCGCCGTCCGCGATGTTCGAGGACCCGATGAAGATGTTCAGGTCGTTGTCGACGGTGGAGTTGTCCTGGTCGAAGTTGCCGTAGTAGTGGCTCCAGGTGTACGAGCCGCGGACGAACGTCTTCTCGTCGCGCCACTCCGACTCCAGCGTGGCCTCGTAGTACCGGGTGTACGCGCCGTCCAGCTCCGCGATCACGTAGGTGGAGCCGCTGCCGATCTGCGCGATCCGCGCGCTGAGGTCCGCGATGTAAGGCTCGCGCGGGATGCCCGGGGGAGGGTTGAAGGCGACGCGGGCGGTGTTGTTCGTGTCCTCCCAGAAGTGGCTGCCCCGCCGGTAGCGGCCGTAGAGCCGGGCCGACAAGCTGGTCCCGAGCTGCCGCGCGGTGCCCACCAGGAACTCGTCGACCCGGCGCGGCGTCATGTCCTCCACGAACAGCTTCCCGGAGGACGAGGCGACCGGGTCGGTAGCGAACAGCACGCCGTCCTGGTCGAAGTAGGCGTTGATGGTGGTCGCGATGTTGCGGTCCCACGAGGCGGCGCGCGGCAGCGAGCTGGCGGCCGGGTTGTACCGTGCGTAGCTCGCGTAGACGGTGTCCTTCCCGTTGTACGACCAGGTCGCGCCCAGGCGGGGCTGGATCATCTTGTCGAACGGGACCTCGTACATCTCGTACTTGTTCCCGGGGGCGCGTACGTACCCCGACAGCGTGGCCGCGTCTTCCCGGAGCCCCTGGCCGTACAGCGTGTCGTTGCTGGCCAGGACGCCTACGTTGAACGACCAGTCCCTCCACTTGACCGTGTCGTTGACCTCGAAGCTCTGCGACCGGTACACCGAGTGGATCTCGGGCACCAGGCCGGTCGTCTGCTGCTGGAACGCGGCCTGGTAGAAGATCGGCCTGCCCTGGAAGCTCTGCCGCCCGCCGGGGACGGAGATGAGGCCGAACCCGTTCGAGCTGCGCACCAGGTCCTCGGCGTCCTCGTAGAGCTGGTAGCCGACGTGCAAGTCGTGCACGACCGTGCTGCCGAGGGTCAGGTTGTACCCGATCTGTCCGGCGTCACGGAAGAAGTCGTTGTCGTCGAACTGGCTGCCGAACCCGGCGATGCCGCCACCCACCCGCACGCCGTCCTGGACGTAGCCGTAGCGGTCGATCAGCGGCTGCACGAACGCGTTGTAGGCGGGCTGACCGGCGATGAGCTGCGGCACCGTGAGCCGGCCCTGCCGGTCCAGGTCGGCGACGTCCAGCCGGGTTCCGGGGGCGGTGGAGATGGTGGCGTCGGCGATATTGTCGGGGCGCCCTTGCGTCTTGTTCTCGAAGCGCGTGTACTTGAAAGTCGCGAAGCTCCGGGGGCTGATGATCCACGACCCCTCGGCGGTGCCGATCTTCAGGCGGGACTCGGCGCCGCTGCCGGTGGTCGGGGACTGGTTGGAGAGGAACTCGGTGCCGGTCTCGACGCGCTTGGAGTCGCGGTAGCTGAGGTTGATCAGGACCGACTGGGTGGGCGTGAATGTGAGCTTGCCGAAGCCCTCGTTGCGCGTGCTCTCGTACCCCGGAAGCGCTCCGTAGAGGTTGGACGCGTTCTCACGGCTCTTCTCGGGGCGGTAGTACGAGCCGTAGAAGTAGAGCCGGTCCTTGATCACGGGGCCGCCGAGGTTGGCGTTGATCCAGCTCCGGTCCTGCTCGAAGCGGGAGCGGATGCCGCTGGTCAGGTCCGCGGACATGCCCGCGCTCTGGATCTGGTAGCTGAGCTGCCCGTGGAGCTCGGACGTCCCGGACTTGCTGACCGAGTCCATGGAGAAGCCGCCCGAGCGGTCGAAGTCGACCGCCCGCGCGCCGCCCCGGACGACGGTGACCTGGGCGATGTCGTGCGACGCCGGCTCGCTCGACAGCGTGCCGAACAGGGGCAGCGTCACGTTCACGCCGTCGAACTGGTAGACGTTGTCCTGCCCGCTGCCGCCGGCGCTGGGACCGCGGGTCTGGTCCTGGGTGTACTGCACGGCAGGGATCAGCTTCTGCAGGTCGCGGTACTCCTGGCCGACCGGCAGTCCCAGGATCTGGTCGTTCGAGAGCCCGCTGGCGATTGCGGCGGAATCCTGGTCGATCAGCGACGAGACGGCGGTCACGGTGATGGTCTCCGCCACGCCGCCGACGCCCAGGGTGGCGTCGGCCACCGTCTCCTGCGCGAGCTGGACCTCGGCTTTCCGGGTGACGGTCTGCATGCCGGCGAGGGTGAACGTGAGCGTGTAGCTGCCCGGCGGAAGCGCGGGGAGCCGGTACTCGCCGTTGCCGGCGGTGACGGTCGCCCGGGGTCCGGGGAGAACGTCGGAGCGGGCTTCGACAGTCACGCCCGGGAGCACGAGTCCGTCCGTGCCGGCCACCTTCCCGCTGATCGCCCCGGTCTGCTGTGCGAGCAGCGAGACCGCCGGGATGAGCAGAAGCGACAGAAATGTACGAGCGACACGCGCTGGTAACATTCTAGTGAACCTCCTCGAGATGGGCGGGATCATACTCCCGAGGGGTTCCGCGTGCACTCGCGCGCCTGCGCACGCGTTAACGTGCACGGTCCGGCTACGCGTCACCTGCAGTGACGGCGGGACCGGGTCTCTCGGGCGGCTTGGCGGACGCCGGCAGCCCGTCCACCGTCGCGGGCGCCGTTCCCGCCAGCTCGCGGATGCGCGCCGCCAGGTCCTCGGGCGAGCTGACGCCCCTCCCGCACACGTCGTGCACCACGTGGTAGCCCAGCGCCCGGTAGCTCTCGAACTGCGACTCGCTGAACCATTGGTCGCTGGTGGGCTCGTGGGGGAAGACCCGCCGCGACTGCGAGTACGCGCCCACGTCCGCGGGCTCGTCCCCGGACAGGCCCGGCTTGAAGTAGACCAGGATGCCCGCCGGAGCGCCGGCGTCGACGGCGGCGTAGTCGATGGTCCCCACCGCCCGGCAGAGTCCCTTCACGCCCGCGCCGTTGCCGGGACCGAACGTCAGGTGCTCGATGCGGATCGGGATCCCGAAATCGACACGGATCTTGCGGATGGCGTTGCCGAGGTCCTCGAACGTGTACTCGGGGTCGCAGCCGGCGTCGCTCACCACGATCAGGTGGCAGCGGCGCAGGACCATCTCGTACAGGGCGAGGTTCTCGAAGTGGCCCCCGTCGGACAGGTTCACGTAAGGGTGCCGGTCGTCGGTGAGGCCCAGCGCCTCGTCGACCATCGGCCGCAGGGCCAGCGAAGGATTCGGGAGCTTCCAGGTGTGGCTGCCAGCCGGCCCCGGGTTGCCGAGCCACGCGCCGAGCCGGGCGTTGAACAGCGTCATCAGGAACGTCACGAGCGGCGAGGAGTGGTAGCCCATGTTCGGGTTGGCCGCCGCCCCCGAGATCGTGACCGCGGTCCCGAGCGAGACCCCCCTCTTCCGGTGGCGGCTGCCGGCGTAGGCGCTGGCGGGCCGGTACCCGGGAGACAGGTGGTGGCTGCCGCAGTGGAGCGGGCTGAAGGTGAAGGACTCCGCCTTGCGCTCCTGCCAGGCGAGGTTGTCGCCCTTCACCAGGTTCAGCGCGCAGTTCACGACGTGGAAGAGGCCGCGTCTCGCGCCGGCCGGATCCCACAGCGCGCTCATGGCGAGGTTGTCGTCGGGGTCGAACCCGGTGAAGGCGTCAGGGCGGCGCTCTCCGCGCTCCCGCGAGGCGCCCAGGTAGGCGCGGATGAGCCGGTTGCGGTACATGGCGTGGAGCGAGAACTTGTTCGCGTCCACGAAAAACGACATCAGGAGCGCAAACGTCGCGGCCAGGACGACGAGGGCGAGCACCCGCGGGACGCCGGTGCCCACCAGGATTGCGGCGTGGAAGAAGTGGGGCGGTGCCGAGGGACCGGCGGCCGCGGTCAGTCCGGGCAGGGCGGCCGGCAGCGGGCTCAGCCAGTCGTCGAGCCCGACGAAGAGCCAGTCGGTCCCCCACGCCAGCAGGACCACGAGCGCGAGCACGAACACCGGCGTCGCGAGGCGGGCCGCCAGGTCGGGCAGGGCCCCGAGCCCGCCCGGCCGGGTCTGGCCGGAGGACGTGGTGCTGCTCCGACCCAGCACCACCGCGAGGGCGGCGGAGACGCCGCCGATCGAGGCCACCCAGGCCTTCAGCTCCGCGAACCACAGCGGTCCCAGCACCACCAGGGCGCTCGCCGCCGCCCAGCACAACGCGACGATCAGGACCCACGCCCCGAACCGCGCCGCCCACTCGCGGTCCTCGTCCTCCATGAACCGGCTGCCGACGCCCACGAACGCGGTGCCGGCCAGCAGCAGGAGGACCAGGAAGGTGGGCACCGCGAAGCACGCGTAGTAGAGGGGATGGGTGCCGGGATGCGGGAACAGCCTCGCCGCCGCCAGCCAGGCGAGCAGGCCGCCCAGCGCCCCGGTCAGCGCCACGACCGCCAGCTCCCCAAGCTGCCAGCGCCGCCAGCGGGTGGCGTAGACCAGCCAGGCGGCGACGTGGGCCGCGAGGCCGAAGACGACGAACAGGCGCAGCGCGGGGACCGCGCCCATGCGTACCCGCCAGGCCCAGTAGGTGGTGAGTACGGCGGCGGCCACGACCAGCGGCAGCAGGCACCACCGGAGGAACTGGCCCTGGCCGTCGCCGGCCGGCTCGCCCCCCGCATCGGGGCGCGCCGCGTCGATCTTCCCTGGGCGGGGTCGGCGCGCGCTGGGCCGGTGCCAGCCGATGTAGACGACCGCGACCACGACGAGCACCGCACCCACTGACAGCAGGCTCCAGAGCAGCCATGGCCGCACGGTCGCCAGCGTCGCGGCCACCGTCAGGCGCGGGAGGGCGAGGACCGCCACCAGCGCCGGCAGCAGCACGAGCCAGTTCAGGAGCAGGTTCCTGAGGTATATCGCGGCCAGGGACCAGGTGTCCGCGGAGAGCAGGCCGAGCTGAGGAGTCAGGTAGTTGCTGTACGCACGGAGGTATCTCACCGGCGCGGGCTCGGGCTCCAGCTTCGACAGGGGCGGCGCGGCGAGCTGCTCCGCGACCCCCTCCAGGCCCCGCGGGTGGCGGTGGATCCAGGCACTCAGCCAGCTCCCGACGTAGCCGCCACCGGAAACCGTGGACAGGTAGTGGAACCGCGGCAACAGGCGATGCCGGGCCAGCGCCTGGAGGACGCCGAGGGCGAAGGTCGCGCTTCGGATGCCTCCGCCGGAGATGCACAGGGCGGTCCGCCGGGCGGCGTGGATGTGTGCGAAGACGGCGTCCAGGCGCTCGTTTTCGGGCGCCGTCCGGGGGTGCGCGCCGTCCGGGGCGCCGTGGATCGCGTCGTATTCCTCCTCCAGGACGTCGCACAGCGAGAGCGGCGCGTCCATCGGGCCCTCCTCGACGCTGCCTGGCGCCGGCAGCTAATACCCCCTGAACCACCGCGCGGCCACGAAAGCGGCCGGCTTCCCCTGGATCGAGAAAGAGGCGTCCCGGAAGGCCGGCTGGGCCGTTCCCTCCCACAGCCACCAGAACGCGCCCTCGATCCGACTCCGCCCCGCCACCGCCCTCAGCGCCGCCTCGTAGCAGCGTGCCTGGGTCCACGGATCCGCCGGTGGACCGGTCTCGCGCCAGGGCTCGGCCGCGGCGCCGGCCGCGGCGGGATACCCCAGCTCGGTCAGGAGCACAGGCCGATCGAACCGGCGCGACACGTCCTCGAGACTCGACAGGATGGGACCCCACGCCGCCTCCAGCTCCGCGACGCCCGGCTCCGGCCGGCGGCTCAGCGGAAAGTACGCGCTCACGCCCACGTAGTCCAGCGCGTCCCAGAACCCGACCTGGTGGAACGTGTCGAAGTTCGCCGAGTAGACGAGCGGCCCCGGGTAGACCTCGCGGACCCTCAGGATCAGCCGCCGCCAGTCGTCTTCCCGGAGCACGACGGTCCGGTCCAGCTCGCGCCCGACGCACAGCATGTCCGCGCCGGCGTCCCGCGCCTGGGCGGCGTACTCGAGCAGGTACTGTCCGTACCCGCGGAACCATTCCTGCCAGTCCTTTTCGCTGCGCATCTCGATGAGGTTGTGCCACTGGCCCTGGCGGGACTCGGCTTCGGCCCGCAGCCGCTCCAGCACCCTCCGGCGGGCCCCGGCGTCGGGCCCGGAGAGGATGCGCCGGTCCTCGGGCCGCGGATCGTACCGCCGCATCTCCAGGTGCGGCTTCAGCATCACGCGCAGCCCCGCCGCGTGCGCGTTCCGGACGACGTCCCCGAACCCGGTGATGCCGAGGCGGCGTCGCGGCTCGTCCAGGCGGGGTTCGTCGGCGGCCCTCTGGAGCGGGTCCCAGGTGTGGATCGAGACCCAGTCGAAGCCAAGGGAGGACAGTCGCCGGAACGAGGCTGCTCCCGCGTCGTTCCTGGCCTCGCTGCGCCACCACGCCACTCCCTTGCGGAAGCCGGGAGCCAGCCGCCCGCCGGACGCCACGGCCGGCGGCGGCAGCCCGTGCCGCTCGGCCACACGCTCCGCCGCCCACGCCGCCGCCGAACCGAGAGCCGCCGGCCCGCCGGCTCGCGCGGCCGCGCGGAGCGGCGAGAGGCTGGCGGTCGTGCCCACCGCCGCGAGCGCCCGGGCGGCTTCGAAGGCCGTCCGCGGGTCGGCGTGCGCCAGCGCCGGGACCAGGAGCGCTTCGGCCTCCTCCGCGCGCGCCGGCGGCGTGGTCCCGAGCAGCCACGCCCCCAGGGGCGCGTCGTCGCCGGCACGGCTGGCGAGGAGCCAGGCCGCCGCGTCGGGGAAGAGGACGCGGTCGCGGTACACCTCCTCGCGCGGCGCCCGCCCGCCGCCGGGGAGGTTGACGGTGGGAGGCACGCGCCGCCACCGCTCGCCCGGGTGCTGGGGCTCCGCGTACAGGTCGCGCAGCGCGCCGGCCAGCCGCGAGACGTCCGGCCCGGCACCACCCGAGCCACGCAGGGCCACCAGCACGGCGAGGGCGATGGCGACCGCGGCGGGTCCTCGGAGCACGGCCCATCTTATTCCGCCCTGGGCGAGTTGAAGGCTTGGGATCGATCGGGCGGTCCTCTGTCGAGGTCGAGGCCTGCGCGAACTCGGTCCGGACCGAGTCGCCGGCGCCGCGAGCCCCCGCGCCGCCATCGTGAGCCATGGGGTTCAGGCCCGAGAGCTCCCGCCCAAAGTAGAATCGTCGTCCGGGCGGTCCGGTGTCGTCAGGAATGAGAGCCGCGAGCCCGCCGCGGTTCGACGCTTGCGGAGGCACGAGATGCGCACGCCGAGAGGGCTGGCCCGGGCCGTTGTCGCCTCGCTGGTACTCATGCCGACCGCAGCCACGGCTCGGGCGTCCGCTGCCGCGCCCTCCCTGGTACGTCCGGAGGTCGAGGCGAAGATCGACGCCCTCCTGGCCCGGATGACGGTGGAGGAGAAGAT
>Ga0268386_10000110_pt1 | contig 45368 bp, 40 predicted proteins | sample RVTome_15_FD_200260 | JGI IMG/M metagenome (GOLD analysis project Ga0268386, IMG submission 200260) | Soil microbial communities from uranium-contaminated site in the Upper Colorado River Basin, Wyoming, United States - RVT150D86... ... | reverse complement strand
TGGAACGTCAGTCGCTCAAGCCGATTCCCACGTCGAAAATTGAATTCTGGACACCCGACCCCACGCCCCGCAGCGGTCCGCAATCGTCCTCCGACGAACCGGATGGAGTCGGCGGATGCGACGATTGCTACACCTGGCAACTCCTTCCGCCCGGCTTGTTGTACAAATCGTACATGGCGGGCACGAAGGAAGTCCGGTTGGGAACGGCCACGCTCAGCCAGATCGGCGGCGACACGTTTCAGGAATCGACGCTGGGCGGCCGCGTCGGAATCGTTCGCTTCGGAACGCCGGGCGCCATTCACCCAGAAGGCTGGCAACTCGACTTCGAAGGGGCCGCGTTTCTGCGGCAGAACTGGAGCGAGGACCTCGACGTCGACGCCGTCGACTTTCGCTATGGCGTCCCGCTGACGTGGCGCCGCGGGCCGTGGGCGGCGAAGTTCGCGTTCTACCATCTCAGCTCGCACGTGGGGGATGAGTTTCTGGTTCGCAATCCCGGGTTTCAACGGCTCAATTACGTCCGCGACGCGCTGCTGCTGGGGGTCTCGTACGACCCGACCCTCGACTGGCGGCTGTACGGCGAAGCCGGCTACGCCGTGCACACCGACGGCGGGGCCGAGCCGTGGGAACTGCAGTTCGGGGCCGAGTACAGCCCGGTGGTTCGCAACGGCATCCACGGCAGCCCGTTCTTCGCGATCAACGCCCATCTCCGCGAAGAAGTCGACTGGGGCGGCGGCCTGAACGTCATGTTCGGCTGGCAATGGCGGAGCGCGGTCAGCGATCGCGTGTTCCGCATCGGCGGCCAGTATTACAACGGCAAGTCGCTGCAGTTCTCGTTCTTCAACCGCCACGAGCAGCTCATCGGCGGCGGACTGTGGTACGACTTCTGAAGAAGGCGGAAAGCGGAAAGCCGAAGGCGGAAGGTCGGAAAGTCGAAGGTCGGAAGGTCAGAGGTCGGAACGTCGAAGGTCGAGATCATCCCTCATCCTTCATCCCTCATCCTTCATCTCTCATCCTTCCCTCCGTACAGCCCCGTCATCGGTTTCCCGATGGAAACCGCGATCGGGCGGTCGAGCGTGTCCTGGAAGTGCGACGCGGGGTTGATGCCTAAAGCCGAGAAGATTGTCGCGTTGATGTCCCACGGGCCGAACGACGGGCCGGTCGGATACGCCCCCAGCCGGTCGCTGCCGCCGAGAACCTTCCCGCGCGAAACGCCGGCCCCGGCGAACACGACGGAATAGCACGCCGCCCAGTGCTTGCGGCCCGGCGTCGAGCCGGCGAATCGCTTTTCCAGCGCGACCAGCGGCGCCCGGCCGAATTCCCCCATGCAGACCACCAGCGTCGAATCGAGCAGCCCGCGGGCTTCGAGGTCTTCCAGCAGGGCGGAAAAGCTCACGTCGAACCGCGGCAACAGTCGTTCCCTCAACGCCGAGAAGATGTCGTTGTGCGTGTCCCAGCCGTAGAACTCGCTCTTGTCGGGATGCATGTCCTGCCCGCGGCTGTGGTGGTTCCAGACGACGGTCACCAGCGGCACGCCGGCTTCCACGAGCCTGCGCGCGAGCAGGCACGACTGCCCGGAGCGGTCGCGGCCGTAGCGGTCGCGAACCGGCCGCGGCTCTTTGCTCAGGTCGAAGGCGTCTTTCGTGTTCGGGTCGGAGAGCATCTGGAACGCCCGGCCGTAGAGCGTGTCGAGGTCGCCGGCTTTGCGGTCGCGCTCGAACCGCCGGCAATGGCTTTCGATCGATTGCAGCAGCGACCGCCGCCGTTGCAGGCGGACTTGCGTGAGGTCGTCCTGCGGCGATAGCCCCGGCAGCGCGACGCGGCCCCGCGCGACGTTGCCGACCGTCAGGGCGTCGTAGTCGCGGCCGAGGAAGCCGCCGAATTGCCCCGGCGCAATGTCGTTCGGCGCGACGATGGCCGGCGCGTTGACGTGCACGGCGGCGTCGGCGAAGCGGCTCTTGGGGCGGACCCGCTTGAGCACGGCACTCTGCGAGGGATGATCGGTCGCCCGCGGCGGCGGGTTCGACGATTTCCGGCTGTGGTACTGCCCCGTGAAGCTCAGATACACCGCCGACCCGTGGTCGAGGTCTTCGTGCGACATGCTGCGAACGATCGTGTACCGGTCCGCCAGCTTCGCCACGCGGGGGAGATGCTCGCAGAGTTGCGTGCCGGGCACGCTCGTGCGGATCGCGTCGAACTCCCCCCGCACTTCCGCCGGCGCGTTTGGCTTGGGGTCCCAGAGGTCGATCTGGCTCTGCCCGCCGCTGGTGAAGACGACAATCACCGATTTCGCCTTCCCGAAACCGGGAACGGCGTTCGCGGGGGAACTTCCCGCCGCGGAAATCGCCCGGCCCAGAAATGGGGCCGCCGCGCTCCACCCGCCGATGCGCAACCACTCCCGCCGCGACCAGCGGCCGGTGGAGTCTCGTTCGTCACGCAGAAAACTCAGCACGGGGCAACCCTCTGCGGCGTGGGGGCGGCGTTCTCCATTCGAATTTAGCCGAACGCGGGGGGATGGTCAAAGGGCCGCGCCGCGCTTGGGGTCGGGTGTGGAAAATTCAAAATTGCGGCGAATATGCGAAATCCGACAGGCAAACCGTGTCGCCGCAATTTTGAATTTTCCACACCCGACCCCGTACTGCGATGACGGCCGTTGGTCAACCGGCGTCAATCCGGTACACAACACGGCCGCCGGTTGGTACAACTGCAACAGAGCGCCGCTAATTGACAGTTCAGATCGGAGTCGTCGTGAGTCGCGTACTGGTGACCGGGTCCGCCGGGTTTATCGGGTTTCATTTCTGCCGGGCGTTGCTCGCGGCGGGGCGGGACGTCGTCGGCATTGACGACTTGAATCCGTATTACGACGTCAGTTTGAAGGCAGCCCGGCTGCGGCTGCTGCAGGAAGAAGACCGCTTCGCGTTTCACCGCGCCGACATCGCCGACCGGGCGTGGATGGAAGAATTCTTCAATAACGAGCGATTCGAAACGGTCGTCAACCTCGCTGCACAAGCCGGAGTGCGGTATTCGCTGACGAACCCGCACGCCTACGTGCAGGCGAATCTCGTCGGATTCGTGAACGTGCTCGAAGGTTGCCGGGCGAGCGGCGTGCAGCACCTGTTGTATGCGTCGTCGAGCTCCGTCTACGGCGGGAACACGAAGCTGCCGTTTGCCGTCAGCGACAGCGTCGACTGCCCGCTGAGCCTGTACGCGGCGACGAAGAAATCCAACGAGCTGATGGCCCACGTCTACAGCCACCTGTTCGGCCTGCCGACAACGGGGCTGCGGTTCTTCACGGTTTATGGCCCGTGGGGCCGGCCCGACATGGCGATCTTCAAGTTCACGCGGGCGATCCTGGCCGGCGAGCCGATCGACGTCTACAACCACGGCGACATGCGGCGGGATTTCACCTACGTGGACGACATCGTGACGGGGATGCTGCGGCTGATGGACCGCATCCCTTCCGGCGACCGCGGGCCGTATGCGCTGTACAACATCGGTAACAACAGCCCGGTCGAGCTGATGCACGTCGTCCGCACGCTGGAAACGCAGCTCGGTCGCAAGGCGGAGATGAACCTGCTTCCCATGCAGCCCGGAGACGTCCCCGCGACGTATGCCGACGTGGACGACCTGATCCGCGACGTTGGCTTCCGTCCGGATACGGCGATTGAAGACGGGATCGCGAAGTTCGTCGAGTGGTATCGCAATTATTATCAGATTTGACGCTGCTCGCGGCTTAGCACGGCGGCTAAGCCGCAAGCGGCGTCGAGGAACCAACGATGTCGCAAGCGAGCCAGGAAACGTCGACCTTCCCCAACCGCCGCGGAATCATCCTCGCCGGCGGGGCGGGGACGCGGTTGTATCCGGCGACGAAGGTCGTCAGCAAGCAGTTGCTGCCGGTCTACGACAAGCCGATGATTTACTACCCGCTGACGACGCTGATGCTCGCCGGCATCCGCGAGGTGCTGGTCATCAGCACGCCGGCCGACCTGCCGTTGTTTCAGCGGCTGCTGGAAGACGGCTCGCAGTGGGGCATGGAACTGCACTACGCCGAGCAGCCGCATCCCGGCGGGCTGGCGCAGGCGTTTCTGATCGGCGAGGAGTTCGTCGCCGGCAACCCGTCGTGCCTGATTCTGGGGGACAACATCTTCTACGGCCACAACCTCAGCCACGCGCTGCAGCGCGTCACGCGGCAGCAAACCGGGGCAACGGTCTTCGCTTACCACGTCAGCGATCCGGAGCGGTATGGGGTCGTCGTCCTCGATGACAATGGGAAACCGACCGAAATCGTCGAAAAGCCGAAGCAGCCGAAGTCGCGGCTCGCCGTCACCGGGTTGTATTTCTACGACGAGCAGGTCGTGGAGATCGCGAAGTCGCTGAATCCGTCTCCCCGCGGCGAACTGGAGATCACCGACGTCAACCGCACGTACCTCGAACGCGGCCAACTCGCCGTCGAAAACCTCGGCCGCGGGACCGCGTGGCTCGACACCGGCACGCACGATTCGCTGCTGGAGGCGGGCCAGTTCGTCAGCGTGCTGGAAACCCGGCAGGGTCTGAAGGCCGCCTGCCCGGAAGAAATCGCCTGGAAAATGGGGCTCATCGACCGCGAACAGCTCATCCGGCTGGCCGAACCGCTGAAGAGCAGCGGCTACGGCAAATACTTGCTGGGCCTGCTTTCGGAAGCGGAAGAGAACTCAACCGCTGATTGACGCTGATGAACGCTAATTGGAACAATGGAACCTTTCTTTGTTCCCTTTGTTCCATTCTGTTGGGACCTGATTATCAGAAGTGATACAAAATGCGACTCGCCACGATTCAAACGGCAAAAGGGAACCGCATCGCCGGCGTGCACCTGGAGAATCAGTCTCCGTGGTTCGTCGACCTGGTTGTGGCGGACCCCGAGCTGCCGAATTCCGTAAAAGGCGTCCTCGCCGCGGAGGACGGCATTGCCCGCGCCGCGTTGGCATTTGAAATGGGGTTTGCCGACGGAACATTCATTGAGGGGACGCTGCGGGCGCCGGTCCCGGACCCCGGCAAGGTGATCTGCATCGGGCTGAACTACCGCGACCACGCGATCGAAAGCGGCGCGGAGATTCCGTCGGAACCGGTCGTGTTCAACAAGTTCCCGACCGCGATCACCGGGCCGGACGGCAACGTCGTTCTGCCGACGGTCTGCACGCAGGTCGATTACGAAGCGGAACTGGTCGTCGTCATCGGCCGGAGGGGAAGGAACATCAGCGAACAGGACGCTCGCGCGCACGTCGCCGGGTACATGAACGGCAACGACGTCTCCGCACGCGACTGGCAGCTCGGCCGGCCGGGGGGGCAATGGCTGATGGGCAAAACCCCCGACACCTTCGCCCCCACCGGCCCGTGGCTCGTCACCGCCGACGAAATCGCCGACCCGCACGCTCTGCGGGTCGCGCTGCGGCTCAACGGCGAGACGATGCAGGATTCGTCGACGAAGGAGTTCATCTTCACCATCGACCGGCTCATCGCGCACTTGTCGCAACTCATCACGCTGGAGCCGGGCGACCTGATCTTCACCGGCACGCCCCCCGGCGTCGGCATGGCCCGCAAACCGCCGGTGTTCCTGAAAGCCGGCGACGAGGTGGAAGTCGAAATCGAAGGGCTGGGCGTGCTGCGAAACCGGATCGCGGCAGCGGACGCATGAAGCGGCGCACATCGGCCGCTTGCCGACGGACCGGCGGCGGAATATCATTCCGCACCGCCGCCTTCGCGGGGGCCTTATCCCCGCACAACACCGGAGCACGAACGATGGGAATTCGCCCGCGGACAAGTGAGAAACTCAAAAGCAAGCTGAAGCGCTGCCCGAAATGCGGCGCGCTGGTCCGCACCCGCAAGCGGTGCAAGAAGTGCACGCGAGTGCTGACGTGACGCTCGCCGAGTTCGGCCGTCCCTTGCGGTTCGACGCCGATCGGCATTTGTGGATAGAATACCGTGTGGAGTGATTTCCTCCGCACGGGACCGACGCCATGCCGATCCACGACTGGACCCGCGTTGAAGCGGGCATCTTCCACGATTTCCATCATGAATGGATTTCGGAAATCAAGCGCACGCTGAACTCCGGCATCCTTCCACCCGACTACTATGCGCTGGCCGAGCAGCAAGCGGCCGGTTACGGGCCGGATGTGCTGACGCTTCAATTGGACGAAGACGAATTTGAACCGCCCCTTTCGCTTCCATCCAGCCCCGGCACGGCCACGCTTGTCGTTCCGAATGCCACTTACATCGCCGAGACCGACGCCGAGTTTTATCGCCGAAAGAAAAGCAGCGTCGTCATCCGCCACGTCAGCGACGACCGCATCATTGCGATGGTGGAAATCATCTCACCGGGCAACAAGTCGTCTGCGAATGCGTTTCGGGCGTTTCTGGATAAAACGCTGGACCTGCTCGAAAACCGCATTCACTTGCTGATCATCGATCTCTTTCCACCGACACGCCGCGACCCGCACGGGATTCACGCGGCCATCTGGGCAGAAGTTGTGCAAGGGGGGAACTACCTTCCGCCTGAAGGCAAACCACTGACGCTGGTCGCATATGAATGCAGCCTGATCACGAAGGCGTTCGTCGAATCCGTGGCGGTCGGCGGCACGCTGCCGGAGATGCCGCTCATTCTGGAACCGAATACAGCGATCAACGTTCCCCTCGATGTGACCTATCAGCGCGCCTGGGACGCCGTCCCGCTGCGCTGGCGGGCCGTGCTGGAACCGCCGTCGTCGCAAGCCCCCGGCAACGGTCACCTCGACGTCCGCTGAGCCACAAACCCCCGCAGCCGCTCCAACAGCCGCCCGACCGTTTCCGGTTCCTGCTCGGCGACGTTGTGCATTTCCCACGGGTCGTCCGGTTTGACAAACAGGCGGACGTTCGCCGGGACCACGGTGGAGTCCCCGAGATTCCCTCCTGCAGCAGACGTGACTTCGACCTGCGGCGACATCAGGCAGAAATCGCGCGTCCGGATGCCGCAACATCGCAGGCCGTCGCCGAAGCAGACGGTATCGCGGCCGCCGGCAGCGACGTCCTCGCTCAGCAGCGGGAGCAGACTCTGCCCGTCGCAGGGGACGCCTTCCGACGAAACGCCGAACCACTCCAGCAGCGTCGGCGCGAGATCGACCGTCTGCACCAGCGACGATTGCCGCTGGCCGCCGCGACCCAGGAAGGATGCGTCGCGGCGCAACCATCCAGGGCTGCGACGACCGCTGGACTGCACGATCAAGGGCGTGTGCACGTTGCATTCGGCAAGCCGCCGAAACTCCTGCGGCAGGGACTCGGGGAACGTGGTGCCGTCCAGCATGCCGGCGGCGGCCGTTACAATCAGCAGCAACTCACTGCAGGACGAGCGCTGGCTGTCTTTCAACGATTGAAAGAATCGGCCGACGGAGTCGTCGATCGCGCGAATCCGCTTTTCCGCGGCCGCCTCGCGTGCATCCGCGGCCACGCCGAGTTCAGACGACAGGACCCACAGCAGCTTGTCCTTGTCACACTGTAATCGAGAATCGCTAAAGCAGTCCGTCGCCTTCTGAAACACTTTCCGCGAGCCGGACGACGTCGGCTCTGCATTCCATGACACAGTCCGGGAATGCGGGATCGTGGTTGATGTCGATGCCGGCTCACCAATGCCGACCACCTCGACGCCCGCCGCGGCCAACTGCTCGAACAGCGCTTCCGGTTGTCGTCGCTGATCGGCGTGAGGAATCGGAAACTGGCAGCGGCCCGTCCACCACGCGTGATTTTCCGCCTCCGGATCGGCGTTCTCCGCGAAGTACCGGTCGAACACGACCGACTCCGCCGCAAAGCGGTCGATGTGCGGCGTCGGCGACGGCAGGCACCCGTAGCAGCCGAGCCGCCGCAGCGGCAGCCGTTCGAAGGCAATGACGACGGCGGTCTTCATGGGGTGGTGAATGGTGAGTGGTGTGAGTGGTTGAGAGGCGGAAGCACGGGTCCGCTTTCCGGGTTCCGCCTTCCGCTTTCGCTCCGAATGATACGCCGTTGCGGGAATGTCGCCAATCAGTGTGAGTGGTGAGTGGTACGAAGAACTGCGTACTGAGTGCCGAGTGCTGCGTACTGAGTACTGTGTATCGAGTCCCACGCGTGGAGTTCACTCCTTCATTTCACGTCGACGCATTCACAACTCCATCACTCCACGGCTCCACCACTCACCACCCCACCACTCACCCAACTCCACTCACCAAACTCGCGTTGTGCTTCCGGCGGGAATTCGCTGAAATACCCCCGGCGGCGATCCCTCTGCTTCGTCATTCTTTCAACGGCTGGATACGACGTTGAGCGACTCTCCGCAGGAGGCACAACTCTTCACCGAGCAGGCAATGGCCGCGCCGTTGACGTTCGACGTCGGCGGCGGGGTCGCGGTCGTCTTTTCGGCCCGCAGCCCGGCGAAGGAAACTCCCAACGAAGACGCGGCGGCAATTATTCCGGCCGGCCCCGACGCCGTCGTCCTGGCGGTGGCCGACGGCCTGGGGGGCGGTGCCTCGGGCGAGCGGGCCTCGCGGGTCGCGCTGCAGGAGCTGCGGACCGCGATCGAACAGGCCGCCGCCGGAGGGGCCTTTCAATCGGAAGAGTCCGCCGCGGGATCGAACGGAGCCAACGGCACGCCCGACGGCGAACACCCGGCACTGGCCAGCCCGGGGGCGATGCTGCGGGCTTCGATTCTCGACGGCCTCGACCGCGCGAACCGGGCCGTGCTCGCGCTGGGGACCGGGGCCGCCACGACGATGGCGGTCGTCGAAATCGCCGGCCGCACGATCCGCCCCTACCACGTGGGGGACTCTCTGATTCTGCTCGTCGGCGGCCGCGGCAGGATCAAAATGCAGACGATTTCGCATTCGCCGGTCGGCTACGGCGTCGAGGCCGGCCTGCTGAACGACGTCGAGGCGATGCACCACGCAGACCGGCACATCGTGTCGAACGTCGTGGGCTGCCCCGACATGCGAATCGAAATCGGCCCGGCCCGGCAACTGGCCCCCCGCGACACCGTCCTGCTGGCCAGCGACGGCCTGTGCGACAACCTGCACGTCGAGGAAATCATCGGCCGCGTCCGCAAGGGCCGGCTGGCCGCCAGCCTGCAGACGCTCGCCGACGAAGCCGCCCGGCGCATGCAATCCCCCGCCGCAGGCCAGCCCTGCAAGCCGGACGACCTGACCGTCGTGATGTTCCGTCCGAGAGCGAATGCCTCGCGCCTGTAGGTCCGCACGGCCCGTCCGGACCTCAATTGGCCGATCGACGTCGATTCGCGCACCGAGGTCCGGTCGGGCCGACGCGGACCTACTTGTTCGACCCACGGCCCGTTCGGACCTCGATTCGCGACGGTTGCAACCGTCTGTCGCCCCTCCGACAATGATCGGACGGAAAACATCCTGCTTTCAATCCCCACACCAGAAAGACCTGCCATGAACAAGCTTCCGGCCTGCTCCCTCGCTGCCATCCTCGCACTCGGCCTGCTTTCCGCGGAAACGGCCGCCGACAAGCCCGCCGCGAAAGCCCCCGCGGCCCTCAATTTCAAGATGAAGACGATCGACGGCAAACAAATCGCCCTCGACGAGAAGTACAAGGGCAAGGTCCTGCTGGTCGTCAACGTCGCCAGCGAATGCGGGCTCACCCCGCAGTACGAGCAGCTTCAGGCGTTGCATAAGAAATACGCGAAGGACGGGCTGGCGGTCGTCGCGTTTCCCTGCAACCAGTTCGGCGAGCAGGAACCCGGCAGCGACAAGGAGATCAAGAAGTTCTGCACCGCGAAGTTCGGCGTGCAGTTCGACGTGTTCTCGAAGATCGAAGTCAACGGGAAAAACGCCGCTCCGCTCTATAAGCACCTCACGGCGCTGAAGACGAAACCCAAAGGCCCCGGCAAAGTCAGTTGGAACTTCGAGAAGTTCGTCATCGCCCGCAACGGCGACGTTGTGGCCCGCTTCGCGCCTCGGACGAAGCCGGATTCATCGGCTGTGCTGGGCGTGATTGAGAAGGAGTTGAAGAGGAAGTAACAGTCACGCCAGCACGTCCTTCACCACGTGCCCGTGCACGTCGGTCAGCCGCATGTCGCGGCCGGAGAAGCGGAGCGTCAGCTTCGTGTGCTCGATCCCCAGCAGGTGCAGCATCGTGGCGTGCAGGTCGTGGATTTCGAGGCGGTTTTCGATCGCCTTGTAACCGAACTCGTCGGTTTTGCCGTAGAGCGTGCCCCCCTTCACGCCGCCGCCCGCCAGCCAGAGGGAAAAACCGAACGGGTTGTGGTCGCGGCCGTCGCTTCCCTGGGCGAACGGCGTGCGGCCGAACTCGCCGGTCCAGACAACGAGCGTTTCCTTTAACAGCCCGCGGGACTTCAGGTCGGTGAGCAACGCCGCGATCGGCTGGTCGACGGTCTTCGCGTTCTTCTCGTGCCCGTCGCGGAGATTGCTGTGCTGGTCCCAGCGGTCGCCGTTGCCGCCGGGACACGTCAATTCGACGAATCGCACGCCGCGCTCCACTAAGCGCCGCGCGATGAGGCACAGCCGGCCGTAGGTTTGCGTGTTATTGAAACCCGCATCCAGCCCGTACAGTTTCTGCGTCGCTTTGCTCTCACCGCGGATGTCCATCAGCTCCGGCACCGCCGTCTGCATCCGCGCGGCCAGCTCGTAGTTGGCGATCGCCGATTCGAGCTGGTCGACCTTCCCCAGCCGGTCCGCCAGCGAGCGGTCGAGCTTACGCATCAAGTCGAGCTTGTTCTGCTGGAGTTTGTCGTTCGCTTCCCGCCGTTTCACGTTGGCCACCGGCGGATCGCCGGCGGAGAAGATCGAACCCTGATACGTCGCCGGCAGGAAACCGCTGTTGAAGTTGTCCATCCCCCCCGGCGGTATCAGCCCACCGTTGAGCACCACGAACCCCGGCAGGTTGCGGCAGGCGCTCCCCAGCCCGTACCCGACCCACGCCCCCATGCTGGGCCGCCCCTGCTGGCCGTGGCCGGTGTGCAGGAAGTAGTTGGCGTTGGTGTGCTCGGAGAAGGCCGACGTCATCGAGCGAATCACCGCCAGCTCGTCGGCATGCCGGCCGACGTGCGGGAACAGGTCGCTGATTTCCAGCCCGCTTTTGCCGTACTTCTTGAACTTCCACGGGCTGCCGAGGATGTTCCCGTTGTTGTTGAACTGCGTCGGTTCGATTTTGACCGGGAACGGCTTCCCGTGGTCCCGCGTGAGCCGCGGCTTCGGGTCGAACGAATCGACCTGCGAGACGCCGCCGTCCATGTAGAGGAAGATGACGTTCCTGACCTTCGGAGGGAAATGCGTCTTGCGGACGGCGAACGGCCCGTCGTCTTTCGGGTCGACCCGCGGCGGGCGGTTTTCCGTCTGGCCGAAAAGGTCCTCGGCCAGCAACGCAGAGAGCGCAACGGCCCCGAACCCGCCGGCGGTCTGCTGGAGGAGCTGACGGCGGGTTAAGGGGGTGGAGAGGTAGCGGCGGCAGTGCATTCTTTACCCCGAAGGGGTTTGAAATCAAAGCCCAGGGTAAGCGGCGAAGCCGCGCCACCCTGGGTTGGGACCATAATAGAGAGCAAGAACCCCGAAGGGGTTCGATAATCGTGGAATTCGCGTTTGGCGAATGACACCCGATTGTACAACCCCGTTGGGGTTGGTTTCACCATTGCCCGCCGACCCAGGGTGCGCTTACTTCGTTCGCGACCCTGGGCTTTGTTGTTCAATGCCTTCGGCATTCAGTGATTTGGCGCGTCCGACAGGCAACGGCGGCGATCCTGCTATCGCACGTAGATGAACTCCTTCACATTAAACAACACATGCCCATAATCGCTCCACACCTGCGAATTCGTCTTCCACGCGTTCCCCTTCAACCCCGACGATTCCGCCTGCGTTTGCAGGAACCGTAGCCCGTTCTTCAATTCCTCCGCGCTCGGCGGGCGGGCGAAAGCGGTCTCGTACATGTGGCGGATGCGGGCTTCCGGCGTGGAATCCTTCGCGGCCAGCACGCGTTTCGCCCACAACCCGGCCTGCTGGATCACGAACGGGTCGTTCATCAGGATCAGCGCCTGCGCCGGGACGTTCGACACGTTGCGGCGGCCGATGGCGGTGAAGGGGATCGGGGTGTCGAAGGCGAGCATCATCGGCGAGAGGAAATTCCGCCGCACGATGATGTAAATGTTGCGGCGGCCGTTGCCGTCGAGGGGGCCGGAGCGTTTTGGTTTTCCCCGGCCCTGCATGAAGGGGGTGAGGTGGATGGGGACGGGTTCGCCGAATTGCGTCTGATCCAGTCTGTGCGAAACGGCGAGGATGGAATCGCGAATCGACTCGCCTTGGAGCCGGCGAATGCGCATGCGGTGTAATAACAGGTTCTGCGGGTCGATTTTCTCCGCGGCTGGGTTCGGCGTGGATGACATCATGTAGGTGTTGGTGAGCATGATGCGGCGGAGCATGCCTTTGATCGACCACCCTCGTCCGTTTAGCCGCGACTCGGAGGCTTTGCGGAGAGGAGCGCGGCGTTGACCGTTGCGGACGCTGGCAGCATCCGCCACGGTGACGTCCGACTTCGAGTCGCGGCTGAACGTGAACGCCAGATAATCGAGCAGTTCCGGATGCGTCGGCCGCTGGCCCAGCACGCCGAAGTTGTCCACGCTGGCGACGATCCCGCGGCCGGTGAGGTGATGCCACAACCGGTTGACCATCACGCGGGCCGGGAACGGGTTGCCCGGGTCGAGCAACCGCTCGGCCAGTTCCAGGCGGCCGCTGCCTTGCGTGAAGCGCTTCTGGTTCGCGCCGGAGATCGCTTCCAGCATCCGCCGCGGAACGACCGGCCCGAGATTTTTGTGGCTGCCGCGGATGAAGACGTGTTCGTCTTCGGACGAACCGTCGGTGATGGCGGTGACGGGCATGGGGTCGGGGAGGGTCTTCTGGATGGCGTGAATCTTCTTCAGCAGGTCGCCGACCGAAGGCGGAAGGCGGAAGGCGGAAGGCGGAGGACAATTGTCCGCCTTCCGGTTTCCGCTTTCCGCGTTCACCCCGTCGTTCGCGAACCGGATTTCATCCACCGCCAGCCAGCCGTCGCCGTCGTCGATGAGTTCGATGTGGGCGCGGTGCCCCTTGTAGCGATGGATGTCGCCGGTCTGTCGCAGCCAGGTCCACTTGCCGCCGGTGTCGACCTTCTGCAGGCAGCCCTTGAAGAGCAGCGGGCTGAATTCATCCATCACGTAGCCGTCGATGATCAGCCGGATGCGGGCGTTTTCACCCTTCACGCGGTACAGAATCTCGTCGTGGGTGATCGTGAACGTCGGCGATCGCAGGACGCCGCCGAGCTTCTCCGCGTAGCGCCGGCTGTTCGCGACGCCGGGTTCAACAAATACCCCGTTTAGCCGCGACTCGGAGGCTTTGCGGAGAGGAGCGCGGCGTTGACCGTGGCGGACGCTGCCAGCGTCCGCGCGGATGCTGGCAGCATCCGCCACGGTCACCTCCCACTCGCCGCTCTGCGTGGGGGATTCGCCGAACGCGTAACCGGTCGGCATCCAGCCGTCGAACGTCTTGCCGTTGAAATCGGCAAAGAGCTTCGTTCCGCGGGCGTCTTTCTGTACGACGGCCTTCCGAGGCCGTCGTTTCAAGGCATCACCGACTCGACGGCCTTGGAAGGCCGTCGTACGGAGCAGCTTTTCACCCTCGCGTTTCAGCTTTTGAATCTCGGCGACGGCTTTGCGGATCTTCCCGTGCGGGTCGAGCAGCGCCGTGTTGCGCCGCGAACTCTGCAAGAAGCCGGAAAGGGCGTAATAGTCCCGCGTGCTGATCGCGTCGAACTTGTGGTCGTGGCAGCGGGCGCAGGCGACGGTCAGGCCGAGGAACGTCTTCGAGAACACGTCGAGCTGGTTGTCGATCTTGCTCGCTTCTTCCCCCTTCACGTCGACGGGGGCGTGCTTGTCTTCGCCGAGGAACCAGAAGCCGGTGCCGATGACCGACTCGTTGAAACCGTGCGTCGGATGCCGTCTCGGATTCTTCAGCAGGTCGCCGGCGACGTGCTCTCTGACGAACTGGTCGTAGGGAACGTCGGCATTGAACGCCCGGATGACGTAATCGCGGTACTGGTATGCGTGCCGCAGCGGGTAGTCGAATTCGTGCCCCAGGGTGTCGGCGTAGCGGACGGAATCGAGCCAGTGCCGCGCCCAGCGTTCGCCGAAATGCGGCGAGGCCAGCAGCCGGTCGACGACGGTCGCGAATGCCTTCTGCGTCGGGGCGGGGTCGTTGACGAACTCCGCGACCTCCTTCGGCGTCGGCGGAAGACCGATCAGGTCGAAGTACGCCCGGCGGATCAGCGTGCGGCGGTCGGCGGGTGGGTTCGGCGTCAGCCCCTTGGCTTCCAGCTTCGCGAGGATGAAGCGGTCGATGTCCGTTGTGGCCCATTTGCGGTTGCGGACCCGCGGCAAATCCGGCTTGCGAATCGGCCGCCACGCCCAGTGCGAACTCTTCCGCTCTTCCAGAGGGAACTTCGCCACCGGCAACGCGACCGGATTGCCGCTTCCCTTCGAGAACGGCAGCCCCATCTTCACCCATTTCGTGAGGATCGCGATCTCCCCCGCGGGCAGCTTCGACTTCGGCGGCATCTCGAACGTGCGGTAGTTGACGGCGTCGATGAGGCGGCTCTTCATGACGTCCCCCGGCACGGCGGCCGGCCCGCTTTCGCCCCCCTTGAGAATCGCCGCCCGCGAGTCGAGCCGCAGGCCGCCCTTCGGCTCCGTCACTTTCGCACCGTGGCATTGGAAGCAGCGGGCTTCGAGCAGCGGCTTCACCTTCGCGTTGAAGAAGGCGAGTTGTTCGGCCGTCGGCTTTTCAGGAAGAGATTTCGACGCCCGCGGACCGGCAACCGCCTGTGGCAGGCCGATGAAGATCAGCACCGGCAGCCAGAGGGGGAGGGGTGAGAATCGTTGATGAGGTCGTTGTCGTTCGAGCATTCGATTGCCGGCGGTCGTCATTCGGATCGGCGCGTGACGAGGCTTACATTCATAGGATAACGGATGAAGCCGATCATGTCCGCCGTGAAATGTTCGTAGTGACCGGCTTCAGCCGGTCGATTGGAAGTGATTCCGCAAACATCGACCGGCTGAAGCCGGTCACTACGAACCGCGCAGAGTATCGACCCGCCACGGGCCGTGGTATTATGGCCGCTCGCCCGCAGCGGCGATCCTGCCCCGTGTTGCGATTCCTGCACCCCCACGCCACGCCTCCCCGGGAACCCCGCATGCCGCACGAAGTCTATTCGCTGGACGAACTCGCCCGGCAGCTCGGCCGGGACCGCCGCGAGATCGAGAAGCTGGTCAGCCGCGGGCGGATTCCCGGCCGCAAGGTCGGCGGCGACTGGCAGTTTCACCATCGCGAAATCACGCAATGGCTCGAACGCGAGATGCGCGAATACAGCGACCGCGAACTGGCCGTCGTGGAAGAATCGCAGCGGTCGGTGGAGGTCGACCCCGACGTGCCGGTCTCCAGCCTGTTGAAGCCGGAGACCGTTGAAGTCCCGCTGGAAGGCCGCACGAAACGATCCGTGCTCGAAGCGCTCGTGGAAGTCGCGGGGCGGACGTGGCACATCTGGGAGCCCGCGACCGTGCTCGCCGCCGTGCAGGAACGCGAGTCGCTGTTTTCGACGGGCTTGCCGGGGGGCGTGGCGTTTCCGCACCCGCGCAATCCGCTGCCGGAAGTGCTCGGCCAGGACGTGGTCGCCTTCGGCCGCACGCCGTCGGGAATTCCGTTCGGGTCGTCCAGCCGCGAATTATCCGACCTGTTCTTTCTCGTGCTCTGCCGCAATTCCCGCACGCACCTGCAGGTGCTGGCCCGGCTGGGGCGGATGGTCCAGCAGCCCGGCTTCCTCGATGCCCTGCGCGAGGCTCCCGACGCGGCGAGTTCCTACGAGGTGATCTGCCGCGAGGACGAACGGGTGGGAAGCTCCGGCTGAAGAATCGCGCACCCCTGCGAAGCCGCTGAGCAGTCGCCGGTGGGGCTTCCCCGGGCATGAGTTCATTCCGGGCGGGACACGCCACGGAAGTCCTTAATGCGCAATGCATTCAGGGCGCGGCCGCGATTCCCGCCGCCGCAAACGGCACGAGGATTGCTCTGCCGGCCTGCATCGTTCCGCGACCGTGAACAGCGGCGGTTCAAACCACCCATGAATTCGGCTGCGCTCGCCGTATGCGCCGACGGTCGCGATCTGATTCTCGCCTGTCACCGCTTCCGAAAGAAACTCAGATGCCGCGTTACCGTCTGCTCCTGCTCGGAATGTTCGTGCTGTTCACTGTGGGGTTGCTGGCGACGCCGATCTCGTCGGCGCTCGGCGAAGAGGCCAAGCCGGCGGCCGACAAGAAGGTCGAAGTCAAGAAGGAGGAAGCCAAACCGGAACCCCCTGCCCCGGCCAAGCAGGTCGATCTCGACGCGTTGTGGACGGTGCTGGCCGCCGTGCTCGTGTTCTTCATGCAGGCCGGATTCGCCATGGTGGAAACCGGCTTCACCCGCGCCAAGAACGCCTGCAACATCCTGATGAAGAACCTGATGGACTTCTCCGTCGGCTCGTTGATCTTCTGGATCGTCGGCTTCGGGCTGATGTTCGGCATCTCAGACGGCATCTTCGGAACGTCGGCCTTCCTGTTCGACGGCAAGGCCGAAGCGGCCGGCGCGGGCAAAACCGAATCGATGGCCTGGGCGTTTCTGATCTTTCAGACCGTGTTCTGCGCGACGGCGGCCACGATCGTCAGCGGAGCCATGGCCGAGCGCACGAAGTTCACCAGCTACCTGGTCTACTCGGCGGTGATCACCGCGCTGGTCTACCCGATGTTCGGCAAGTGGGCCTGGGGCAGCCTGTTCCTCGGCGACGCCGGCAAGGGCTGGCTCGAAAAGATGGACGTCGGGTTCCACGACTTCGCCGGCTCGACCGTGGTGCACTCGGTCGGCGGCTGGTGCGCTCTGGCCGGCGCGATCGTGCTCGGCGCGCGGATCGGCAAATACAAAGACGGCAAGACGATGCCCATTCCCGGCCACAACATCCCGCTGGCGGCGCTGGGCGTGTTCATCCTCTGGCTGGGCTGGTTCGGTTTCAACCCCGGCAGCACGACCGCCGTCGGCAGCGACGGTGCCAGCTTCGCCTACATCGCGATCACGACCAACCTGGCGGCAGCGACCGGGGCGATCGCCGCGATGCTCACCTCCTGGGTCAAGTTCCGCAAGCCCGACCCGTCGTTCGCCCTCAACGGTGCGCTGGCGGGGCTGGTGGCGATTACCGCCGGCTGCGACTTCCTGACCCCGATGATGGCCGTCGTCACCGGCGGCGCCGCGGGCGTGATCGTCGTCTTCTCGGTGCTGCTGCTCGACAAGCTGAGAATCGACGACCCGGTCGGCGCGGTCTCGGTGCACGCCGTGTGCGGGGCGTGGGGGACGATCGCCGTCGGCCTGTTCCCGGCCCTCGGTTTCGAACTGTACGGCGGCGCGAAGGCCAGTCTCGCGTCGCAGTTGATCGGCGTGGGGGCGGCGTTCGCGTGGGCGTTCCCCGTGAGCTTCGCCGTGTTCTATCTCCTCAAAGTCACCATCGGCCTGCGGGTCAGCGAGCAGGAAGAAATGGAAGGACTCGACATCCACGAGCACGGCATGCTGGCCTACCCGCCGGGATTCGTCTCCGAACTGCCGACCGGTTCGCCGATCCCCAGCCCGGTCGCCGGCTACGCGAAACCGGCCCCGGTGCCCAAGCCGGTCCCCGCCGGGCAATCGTAATCCTTTCCGAACGTAGGACGGTTTTTCAAACCGTTCGTCAAATGAAGTCGTCAAGGTCAGGCTGTGAGGGCGGACGGTTTGAAAAACCGTCCTACGGAACGACGGAGATCTGACTGGCACGGAGGTCCCCGGGTGGGGGACGGACGCGGTGATGCCCACGGGTTTCGGCCCGTGGGCATTTTTTCGCGCCGCGGAAGAAGTAGGTCCGGACGGCCCGTCCGGACCTCGAACGGCCAAACCCGTCCCAGCGACACGCTCGCCTTCGGCCCGCGTCGTTCTCAGTGATTCGGCCCGCAAACTCTCCGAGGTCCGGTCCGGCGGACGCGGACCTACTGTCACTACGAATCGTTCCGTCGTTCGGTTATAGTCTTGCACTCCGCTGCAAGCCGGTATTCGCAATGCCTTTCCGCCACTGGAACGGGGCCGATGACGATTGAATTTCGCTGCACGAGCTGCAACAAGCTGCTGCGTACATCCGACGACCGGGCCGGCGCCCGGGCGAAGTGCCCCGACTGCGGCACTGCCATCACTGTGCCCCGCCCCGCCGGCGCGACTGCCGCGGGAGACGACTTCGATGTCGACGAGTACGACGACGAAGACGTGCGGGATGCGGAGCGCTACGGCACCGAATTCGCGCCGCAGCCCCGGTCGCGCTACGGTCAGACCGGCTTCGCGGGCGACACGAAGAACTGCCCGATGTGCGGGGCGGAAATCAAAGCGGCGGCGGTCAAATGCCGCTTCTGCGGCGAAACGCTGGGCGATCGGCCCGGCGCCGCGGGCATGGGAATGGGCCATCCCACGAAGATCGACGCGGGGGAAGTGATCTCGACGAGTTGGGAGATCTTCAAATCGCAGATGGGGCTGCTGATCGGCGGGATGATCGTGTACGCGCTGATCATGATTGCCATCAGCTTTCTGATGCAGTTGATTCAGGGCGGGATGATGGCGGCGTTCATGGGGGGCCGTCCGGGAGGCTTCCCAGGGAGGCCGGGAGGGGTTCGGCAGCCGCCCGTGGGGGCACTGATCCTGATCACGTTTGTCTCGATGATTTTGAACCTGCTCGTCCAATCGTTTTTCCAGGCCGGCTGGTCGCTGTTTTTCCTGAAGGTCGCCCGGGGGACGAACCCCGAGATCGCGAACCTGTTCGGCGGAGGACCGTATTATCTGCGAATGCTCGGCAACTCGATCCTGTTCATCATCATGATGTATATCGGATTTCTGCTGTGCATCATTCCGGGGATTATTGTCGCGTTGATGTTCTGGCCGTTTCAATACGTCATCGTCGACGACAGTTCCCCGCCGCAGAGTGCGCTCAGCCGGGCCAAGGACCTGACGGAAGGCAACTGGGGGGCGGTGTTTCTGCTGGCCCTGGCGTCGATCGGCTTCAACATCCTGGGAGCGTTGGCGTGCCTCGTCGGGTTGCTGTTCACGGTTCCGCTGACGATCCTGATGTTCTCGGTCGCGTACTGCCGCATGGCCGGGCATCGCACGGCGTTCGATCGCTGATGAGGGATGGAAAGAACGTAGTGCGAAATTCATTTCGCACGAGCACGCGCGGATGAGTGGCGGCATTGCCGTTTCGAGGTATCCGTTTCAAAATAGCTCACGAATCTTCTCGATCCCGTCACCCCGATGACCATCGAATTCCGCTGCACGAGTTGCAACAAACTCCTCCGCACGTCCGACGACCGCGCGGGGGCCCGTGCGAAGTGTCCCGATTGCGGCACGCCCGTCACCGTGCCACGTCCCGGCGGAACGGCGGCCGAAGACTTCGATCTCGGCACCTTCGACGATGAAGACGCCCGCGACGCGGAACGTTACGGCGCCGAGTTCGCGCCGCCGCCCCGCTCCCGCCGGCCCGCCGCGGGTGGCATGAAGAACTGCCCGATGTGCGGGGCGGAGATCAAAGCGGCCGCGGTCAAATGCCGGCACTGCGGCGAGATGCTCGACGAACCCGAGCCGTGGCAAGGCCGCCGGCGTTCCGGCTCGAGCCGCGAAGCGGCCCGCCGCAAGGTGCAGGGGCCGGCGATTGCGATGCTGATTTCGTTTTCGCTGACGTTGGCCCTGCTGCTGATCGGGCTGGTGGTGATTGCCCTGGCCCCCCGCGGCCAGCCAAACCGCATGGCATTCCCTTTTGTGGGGAACCCGAAACTGATGCTGTTGATGGGGCTCGTGCAGGGCGTCATCTGCGTCGTGATCCTGATCGGCGCCTGGCAGATGCGGAACCTCAAGTCATACGGCCTTGCGATGACCGGCTCGATCCTGTCGATGATTCCCTACATTTCCCCCTGCTGCCTGTTGGGACTGCCGTTCGGAATCTGGAGCATCGTCGTGCTCAACGACGAAAACGTGAAGAGTGCGTTTCGATAATTGAGCTTTCAGCGATCAGCCGCTGACGGCTGACACGGCCCCCGATCGCCATGACAATTGAATTCCGCTGCGGCGCCTGCCAGACGCTGCTTCGCACCAGCGATGACAAGGCCGGGCGGCGCGCGAAATGCCCCCATTGCGGGGCCGAAGTGGCGACCCCCGCGAAACCGCTCGCGGACGCCTTCGAGGACTTCGACGACTACGAGTCGGATGAGTTTCCGCGAAGCTCCGCCCGCGCCGCACCTTCGTCGGTGAGGCCGACCGCGGCGACCCCGCGACGGACCACGTGCCCGATGTGCGGGGAATCGATCGCAGCCACGGCGGCGCGCTGCCGCCACTGCGGGGAGGTCATCGGCGGCCGCCCGACGTATCCGTCGCACGGCTACGCGCCGACCGCCGGGTCGGCGGTGGCGTCGCTGGTGCTGGGGATCGTGGGGCTGCTGACGTTCTGCCTGTGGTTCGTTACGATTCCGTGCAGCCTGCTGGCGGTCGGCCTGGGAATCGCCGGCATTCGCGCCTCGCGGTCGGGGCAGTATCAGGGAGAAGGCCTGGCGATCGCCGGCCTGGTGCTCGGCGCGGTGGGGCTGCTGTTCTGCATTCTCGTGTATGGGTTCTTTTTCGCGGCGATCAAGGGCGGGTTCTGAACGATCTCATCAATCGAGGGTTCGTTCAGCACGAACTCGACGTTGTTGCAATGGTCTGAATTGCTCGATGCCACGCCAAACCGCGGGCCGCCGAGATGACCGAATCCGATCGCGACTACTTCCGGAAGCTGCCCGACCACACGATTCGCGATTCGCTGCTGGCCCCGGAGAACCTCTGGGAACTGGTCTGGGCGGTTGCCCCGCAACTGGTCGATGGGTTCGACTTTTCGCGGACGAAGCCGGTCGAACGCGAATTCCGCCTCGAAGACTGGCGCGGCCGCGAGGCGGACCGCTTGTTCGAAGTCCCCTATCGCGACGAGGGCATGGAGGTCGCCGTGCTGGTCTGCGTTCTTGTCGAGCACCAGAGCACCGCCGACCCCGTGATGCCGCTGCGAATGTTGATGTACGCCGTGCTCTACTGGGAGCGGCAATGGAAGGACTGGCAGTCGGAATCCCCGCCGCGCGACCCGCTGCAACTGAATCCCGTGCTGCCGATCGTCCTGCACACGGGAAACCGGCCTTGGACGGCGAACCGGGAATTGTCACAATTGATGGCAGGACCGGAAGCACTGCGGGCGCTCGCGCCGCACTGGCCGATATTGTTCTGGGACGTTGCCGAAAAGTCGTTGGAGGAATTACTGAATGCGACCGGGGCGTGGCTACGATCACTCGCCGTCGTGCGGGCCGAGCGGGAAACGTCCGAGCGGTTTCTGGAGGTGTTGCGTGAACTGCTGCGGGGGATCGAACAACTGACCGCCGGCGACGAGGTTCGCTGGCACGACCTGATGCGGTTCGTCATCTCCTGGAGCCTGCATCGACGTCCCCGGGAAGAGCACCAACAATTGGAAGCAGCCATCGCGAAAAGTCAAAAAAACCGACGACACAAGAAACAGGTGAAAGACATGTCCGAAACGGCTTTCAAGACAATGGACGACTTCATCGCCGAACGCGCTGCGGAGGCACGCGAAGAGGGTGAACTGCGCGCCAAGCGAGACTTTCTCAAACGGCTTCTGATGCGTGATTTCCCCGACGTCGCGCAGAGTGTTCTCGACCGTATTGACACCATTGAAGATGCCGGGCGACTGGCGGAGCTTTATGATCAGGCCCTCCAGGCGAAATCGCTCGACGAGATTGCGTTGTAAGCGAACAGGGAAGGAACAGCATGGCTCGGCAGCCCGTTTATCAGGGAGGAACCGATGACGCCGTTCCGCCGGATTCCCCCTTCCTGCCCGCAGAGTTCGACCCCGACGACGACCGCTTCGACGACGAGCTTCGCCCGCAGCGGCTCCTCGACGTCGTCGGGCAGCGGAACGTCGTCGAGCGGCTGCAGATCATGCTCAATGCGACGAAGAAACGCAAAGAGCCGCTCGGCCACCTGCTGCTCGACGGCCCGCCGGGCATCGGCAAGACCACGCTGGCGACCGTGCTCCCCCGCGAGCTGGGGGTCGACGTGCAGATGACCTCCGGCCCCGCCCTGGCCCGCCCGGCCGACCTGCTGCCGTATCTGACGAACGCCGGCTACGGCACGGTGCTGTTCATCGACGAAATCCACCGTCTGCCGCCGGCGGTCGAGGAGTTCATCTACCCGGTGATGGAAGACTTCCGCGTCGACATCGCGCTGGGGGAAGGGCTGAACGCGCGGACGATCAACATGAAGCTGCAGCCGTTCACGCTCATCGGCGCGACGACCCGCAGCGGCATGCTCACCGCCCCGCTCCGCGACCGCTTCCACAATCGCGAGCATCTCGACTTCTACGACACCGCCGACGTCGCCGAGATCGTCCGCCGCAACTCGCCGAAGCTGCGGGTCGAGATCACCGCCGATGCCGCCGACGAAATCGCCCGCCGCAGCCGCGGCACCCCCCGCAAGGCGAACAACCTGCTCCGCTGGGTCCGCGATTATGCGACCGACCGGCACTCGACGCACAAGGTGACGAAGCCGGTCGCCCGCGAAGCGATTCACATGAAGGAGATCGACGAGCTGGGTCTCGAAGCGCAGGACCGGCGGTATCTGGAGACGATCATCACCGTCTTCACCGGCGGCCCCGCGGGATTGAACGCCATCGCCCACACGATGAACATCGCCCCCGACACGCTGGAAGACGAAGTCGAGCCGTTCCTGCTCCGCGCCGGCCTGATCCAGCGCACCCCGCGCGGCCGGATGCTGACGGCGGCGGGGTATCAGCACATGGGGGTGGCGAAACCGGACGGGGATGACGGGCAGGCGCGGTTGTTCTAAGGATCTTCCAACGATCATGCGACGTTTGATAAAATCGCAGTTGGTGTTTGTGACATTCGGGAAGGCAGCATGCCCACCGTTCTGCAAGTAGGCCCGTATCGCTTCTTCTTCTATTCTGCTGATCGCGACGAACCGCCCCACATTCACGTCTCGCGCGACCGAAGTTCGGCAAAATTCTGGTTGAACCCTGCGACTCTGGCGAGGAGTCGAGGTTTTGCGCCCGCGGAAGTCCGGTCAATTCAGAAGATCGTCGAACAGAACGAACTCCTCCTGTTGGATGCCTGGAATGACTTCTTCAACCTCAATCCGTGAACCGCGCGCAACCGATGTTAACGTCACCGAAGATTCCCTCTTCGTCGAACTCATCGACGGGCGCACCGTGTCGGTCCCGCTCGTGTGGTATCCGCGACTGCTGCACGGCACGGCGGAGGAACGGAGCCGTTGGGAATTCATCGGCGACGGCGAGGGTATCCACTGGCCGGCGCTGGATGAAGACGTCTCGATTCAGGGCCTGCTGGACGGGAGGCCGTCCGGGGAAAGTCCGAAATCGCTGCGAAAGTGGCTCGACAGCAGGAAAACGAATTGACGCATTCGTCGGCGGGGTCTGGACCGGCAGCGCATCCCTCGCCTTCGACCTTTTTCACTTCGTTGTCTCCGCCCGCTCGCGGACCGATTTCGGCGCATCGACTTCCTTCGGCGTGCGGAAGCCGGTCTGCCATTTGCCGCTCATCTCGATCTGGCCGACGAATTCCTTTTTCCCCGGCACATACTGCGGGTCTTTTTTCGATTTCCGATCGAAGTCGACGTAGATTTTCGCCAGGTATTTCCCGGGCGGCAGCAGTTTATGCCGGCGGATGGCCTTCGCCCGCGGGGAGTTCGCCGGGGCGGTGACGGCGACGATGTTCTGCCACATCTTGCGTTTGCCGGCGATCGGGCCGAACGCCGTCCCCCAGCGGTCTTTCGACCAGCGGCTGTGGTGCGCGTCCCAGCGGTAGAGGTCGACCCGCGTGGGGAGCTGGTGCCACTTCTCCGGCATGCCGTGGATTCGCAGGAACTGCTGCGAGAGGAACAGCACCTCGCTCGGCGGCTTCGGCAGGTCTTTGGCCGTTATGTATTTGCCGTTGACGACGTTCGCGTAGTCCCGCAGGAAGACGAGAAACCGCTTGTGGGCTTCGCCGCCCGCGAGGAACTTCGGCCCCCCGCCGTGCTTCTCGGTCCCCAGCGGTTTGGTGAGCACCGGGCTGGTGTCGGGCGCGTCGGTGTCGACGTTGCCGGCGTCGACGAGGTTTTTGAGCGTGGCGGCCGGGTTGTGCGACACGACCCAGTTCATCTGCTCGCCGTGCTTCTTGACGAGCCGCTGGTTCTTCCCCGGTGAATGGCAGTGAATACAGCGCCCGATCTGCGGCCAGACGTTGTCGACGAACGACGAGAGCACGCGGTCTTTGCGGGCGTGGCGAATGACTTCCGGCGGCAATTTCGTGCCGATCCCCTTGTCGTCGGCCGACGCCTTCAGCAGCTTCGGGTCCTGCGCGGCGGCCAGCAGCCATGCCTTGAACGCGGCCAGCTCCTGCTGGCGGATTTTCTCCGTCAGTGGGTTCGGTTTCTTTGGCTTGCGGGCGATGAAGGTGAGGATCTTCGATTTCGCGGGGTCCTTCACGTCGATCAGCCCGTTCTTCCGCAGCGCGGCGAACGTCGTCGCCTGGTCGGTGTGGATGTACTGTTTCAGGTCCACGCCGCTGAGATGACATTCCGTGCAACTCGACGCCTTCGGCGAGTTGAGGAGCGGCAGGATGCGTCGCTGGAAGATCGCCGACGGGTCGGCCGCCGTCTTCTCATCGGCCGCATACGCGATGGATGGAACGAACACCAGTCCCGCGACAACCATCGCGGGCAACCCGAACAGCCGATGGGACAAGGCAGACATCGCTGGCTCCGAGAATCCGGAAAGGGGTGCTGAATCAGTGACGGTGATTGTAACGCAACTACTGGAATCCAGAAATCGTAATGCTTGACCCGGCATTCCGGTTGCCTAGACTTGGGAGGTGACGGGCGGCATTCCCACTCTCCCATTCCAGCGGCACGCCAGACTGATGACCGACGACGCCTACGATCCCGCGATTCCCGAGCGCTCCGCGAGTGCCGAGCCGGCAAACGATGCCGATCTGCCGCCGGTGCAGCCGCCGTCAGCGGGGTTCATCATCCAGTTGTTTCTGGTGCCGGGGCTGATCGTGCTGGTCGTCGTCGGCGTCTGGGCGCTGTTCGGGAAGATGGCGTCCGGCGAGCAGAACTGGCGGCGGCTGGTCGAGGAGATCAGGCAGAAAAACCCGCACCGCCGCTGGCGCGGCGCGATGGGTCTGGCCCAGCTCTTGCAGGCCGACCAGCAGCAGGGGGCCGAGGGGGAGAACCTCGCCGAGAACCCCGAAGTCGCGACCGCCTTGACCGACATGTTTCGCGAGGAGCTCGAATCGAAAAGCCGCAAACCCGACGACATCGCTCAGCAGGCGTTTCTCGCGCGGGCGCTGGGGATGCTCGACGCCCACGAGATCGTGCTGCCGGCCCTGCAGGACGGAATGCGGCCGGCCGGCGACGCCGAAGCCCGCAAGGAAATCCGCAAGAACGCGATCGCATCGGTCGCCGTCATTGCCGGCCGCGCCAAGAAGCGCGACGCTGCCGCCCTGGATGTTCGTAGTGACCGGCTTCAGCCGGTCATAAGACCGGCTGAAGCCGGTCACTACGAGCCGGCAGTCCCCGGCCCGCGGTTGCGGAAGGTCGTCGAGTTCGCCTCGCTGCTGGACGACGTCGAAACGGTTTCCCACGATGACGACCCGCTGATCCGGCAGCTCGGCGCGTTCACGCTGGGGCTGCTTCCCAGTCCGCGGTCGCGGCGGCGGTTGGAAGTTCTGCTCGCGGATGCCGACAAGAAGACCCGCGTCAACGCCGCGATCGGGCTGGCTCGGCAGAACTCGACCAGGGGGCTGCCGGTGTTCGAGAGCGTCCTGTCGTCCGCCGACTCGAAAGAGCAGGCAGCCGCCCGCGAAGTCCCCGGCGAGAAAAGAACCCGGCGATACTTCTGGATCGGCATCGCCGTCGCCGCGCTGTTCGTGTTCGCGGTCTGGGCCGCGGGAACGACGCATCGCGGCAGCCGCATCGCCGCCGCCTTCCTGTCGCTGGCCGCGCTGACTGCGATCTGCTACGGCATCTACGAGCAGGTGCACGACCGGCCGGAAGCCGACGCAGTCGCCTCGCTGGACGAGACCGATCCCACCTTGCTCGACGCCGGCCTGGCGAACCGTCGCAAAGCCGCCCTGGCGTCGCGTTTCGAGCAGCTCGTCAGCCTGCGGAACACGCTGAAAGCCGTCGCCAACCTCGCCCCGCGCTACACGGCGGCGGAAAAGACGCGGCTGCGGGGCCTGGTGGAACCGGTAGCCGAGACGTATTCCGAGCCGAGCATTCGCATCGACGCGCGGAAGGCACTGCAGGCGTTGAAGTAGTGCGCTTCGCGAGGAAGGCTACGAGTGGCCCGCTCTTCCAGCCGTTCCAATCCGGCAATATGATCGGCCGCCGCGTGGCAGCAGATTTCATCAGCCGGCGGGCGCTCGTGCAATGTCACAGCTATGAATTGGCGTTGTCCCGGGAGTTGGGTATCCAGTAGACATCACCCCATCGCCGTCTCCGCCGCCCGCGCCTGCAGCGCCACCGGCACGCGATCGAGCAGCATTTGCACGACGTCGTCGGTGGTGACCCCTTCGCTGTCGGCGTGGAACGTCGTCACCATGCGGTGCCGCAGGACCGGCAGCGCGACGCCGCGGATGTCGTCGGTGGTGACGTGGAAGCGGCCGTGCAGGATGGCCATCGCTTTCGCCCCCAGGATGAGGTACTGCCCCGCCCGCGGACCGGCGCCCCAGGAGATGTACTCGCGGATGAAGTCCGGGGCGTCGGGTTCCTTCGGCCGCGTGGCCCGCACCAGGTCGCGGGCGTAGATGAAGACGTGCTCGGCGACGGGGACCTTCCGCACGACTTCCTGCAACGCGAGAATCTGCTTGCCGGTGAGCGCGGTCTTCAAGTCGGCCTCGTAGCCGCCGGTGGTCTGCTTGAGGATCCGCAGCTCCTCGGCCGACGTGGGGTAGTTCACGACGACGTTGAACATGAAGCGGTCGAGCTGGGCTTCCGGCAGCGGGTAAGTTCCTTCCTGCTCGATGGGGTTCTGCGTGGCGAGGACGAAGAACGGCTGCGGCAGCCGGTAGGTGCTGGTGCCGACGGTGACGTGCCGTTCCTGCATGGCTTCCAGCAGCGCGGCCTGCGTTTTCGGCGGCGTGCGGTTGATTTCGTCGGCGAGGAGCATGTTCGTGAACAGCGGCCCCTGCATGAACTGGAAGGTGCGTTTGCCGGTCTCGGGGTCGTCCTGGAGCACGTCGGTGCCGGTGATGTCGGACGGCATCAGGTCCGGCGTGAACTGAATGCGGCGGAAGGAGAGCTGCAGAATCTGGGCGATGGTGCTGACCATCAGCGTCTTGGCCAGTCCCGGCACGCCGACCAGCAGGCAATGCCCACGGCAGAACATCGCCACCAGCAACTCGTCGACGACCTGTTCCTGCCCGATGATGACCTTGCGGATTTCCTCCCGCATCCGCGAGTAGGCGTTCGCCAGTCCGGCAATCGCCTGCTGTTCCCGCTCGCGGGCCTCGCGGTCGGTTGCGGGGGCATGGTCGAACTGCAGGTCGAGATCGTCGCTCATGAGGGTGTCCTGTTGCGGTGCAATCTGTTGGAGTGCGATCCTCTGTTGGGACGCGATCCATCGTAGCGGTCGCGTGGGATTCATTCCATGCGAGAGACAGATCCCTGTTGGCACGTTTCGATTCCGCGTTGACGCGCGTTGTAGTTTTTGTACAATTGTCGGAGTGGCCGACACCGCGACAAATCGTTATGGAGTTCGAACATGCCCATGACCGCATTTGGAAAGTTCATCAAGTCCGTCAGGATCGCACGGGGATTGACGCTTCGGGAGCACTGCCTTCAGAACAAGTTTGATCCGGGGAATTACAGCCGCATGGAACGCGGCCTATATCCACCGCCTCATCGGCAAGACCTGCTGGAGAAATACGCGACGGCCCTCGGCATTCACGAGGGGAGCGACGAATGGATGGAGTTTTTCGATCTGGCCGCCGCCGCACGGGGGGAACTTCCCAGGGACCTTTTGTCCGACAGCGAACTCGTGGAGAAACTCCCGGTGCTTTTTCGGACACTTCGTGCAGAGCCGGTGTCCGAGGAGAAACTCGACGAGCTCGTTGACAAGGTCCGGAGGTCGTAGCGAATGGAGATCCCGTATCTGCCGTATGACAGACTCCGGCCGATCGCCGACGATTTCTTGAAGAATCACAACCCGAATCTCGAGTTTCCGATCCCGATCGAGAAGATCGTCGACAACGACTTCGCCATCGACGTGGTTCCAACGCCGGGGTTGCACCGGACCTTCGACATCGACTCCTACATCACGAGCGATTTTTCCGCGATCCACGTGGACGAATACGTTTACGAATCGCGCGAGAAGCGGTATCGGTTCAGCCTGGCGCACGAACTGTCCCACCTTCTGCTCCACCGTGACGTATTCGCGCAGCTTTCCTTCTCAAACATTTCGGAGTGGAAAGCCGCGGTCACCAGCATCCCCGAGAGGGAATACGGGCTGCTGGAGTTTCAAGCGAATTCCCTCGCCGGGCTGATCCTCGTCCCACCGGCTGAATTGTCGAGGCGCTTCGATGAGATTGCAGAGACAGTCAAATCGCATCGCTTCGACATTCGTGATCCGGCGGTGATGGATCGCATCGAGCAGCGTCTTGCCAGTGAGTTCAATGTGTCGCAGGCCGTCATCCACAGAAGGCTGGAGTTCGATAAACTGATCAGCGCGTAACGAAGGGTTGTGTTTAATTTACTGAAGAACGACGTCGTGCGGGAATGCGAGGACGACCACGTCGGCCTGTGGTCGGTGGTGCGCGACGTTCGTGAACGCTTCCCCAATGCGGACGACGCTGAGGTCCGGCTGGCGACGTTGACTCTGCTGAAGAACTTCTCTCCGCTGATTTGATTGTTGCCGGGCATCCGACTGCCGACGGGCGTCGCTTCGTGCGGTCCATGGCGACCCTTCCTTCCATCCTTGAGCATGTCCGAGCCGAATGGGAGGCGTTGGGACGAGCCCCGACGATCGGAGAGATCATCTGGTTCACGGCGTCAACACCGGATCGGGCTGCGACGAAGACGTCGAAGTGAACACGGACGGCCCGTCCGGACCTCGGCGGGCCAATCGCCCTTCAGCGCCAGCCGCACGTGGTTCCGCCGCCGGGGTTGCGGCACTCTGATCTCATTGGCGAGCCGCAAGTCGACGGAATGGGTCCCATACGGAGACGCTTCCCCTTCTACGGGAATTCTGGGAGCGGGTTCCTTCGAGATCACAAGTCTTCCCGAGTCGAGCGCTGCGTGCAGTTCAAGATTCGAGAGGATCATGCGTCGTCCTGATCCTCAAGCCTTCTGTTTTGCCGGGCGGGTTTCCAGATCCGTCGGTCGGACGGTGACGTAGTAGTTCCCTCCCAACACTTCGCTGGGCAATCGGATCAGCACCGCGTCCGGATACCGCTGCATGACGGCCACACGCATGTATCCAGAGACCGATTCATCCCCCTGTGGCACGGGTCGACTTCGACGTACTCTTCCGGAGCGAACAGCGAAAAGCCGGTTCCATCGACCGATTCGCCTTCGACCGCGAATTCCGTGCTGAACATTCCGAGGCCGACTTGGCATTTGAGCCAGGTATCCATGGCGTCATCCGTGGGAAAGAGTAGCGTGGCGGTCACCGGTTATAAATGAACACCCGTATCTTACGGCTCTTGACGACAATTACAAGCCGAGACAACGGTTGCGACGTATCACACAAAAATATCCGAAGAACAATCCCCTCCCGGATACCGCATCTCATGCGCCCGCGCCGGTCCGTGGGGTTCTTTGCCGAAGTCGACGAAGAACTTCTCGTTGAGCTTCATGCCGCCGTTCTTCACGTCGCAGTCGATCTGCAGCAGGTAGGAACCTTTCTTGCCGATGTCGGGGTAGAACTGGTTGTCCCAGACGCTCAGCAGCGAGTTGGTGACGTACAGGCGCTTGCCGTCGAGGCTGAGTTGCAGCATCTGCGGGCCGCCGTGCAGCGGGTTGCCCTGGACGGTGAATTTTTTACCGAGGACGCCGCCGATCCAGACGCGGCCGGTGAGTTTGGGCTTCGACGGGTTGCTGATGTCGTACTGCCGCAGGTCGCCGTGCAGCCAGTTGCTGAAGTACAGGAAGCGGTCGTCCATCGAGATCAGGATGTCGGTGATCAGCCCCGGCACCGGGAACGGCCAGCCTTTGACCTCTTTCGATTTGACCTGGATGACGTTTTCGGTCTTCCATTCGCCGCCGGCTTTGTGGAAGTGCCACACGCAGCTCGACAGCGCCGCCCCGACGAAGCCGTGCGTGCTGTCGGGGTTGTGGTGGAAGCGGACTTCCAGCGGGATCAGGCCGGTCGCGCCGAGATCGGCGGACTTCACGATTGAGCGTTTCTCGAAGTCCCAGAAGTGAATCTGCTGCCCGTATTTGCCGGCCTTCACGTCTTCCAGCTTGAAGCCCTTGGTGAACGTGTTCGGCGCGCCCCATTCGGTCGAGACCATCACGTTGTGGCGGGGCTGGTACCAGAAGTCGTAGTTGTACTTCATGCCGGCGGCGTTCTTTTCCCAGTGGCCGACGATGTTGAACTTCTCGTCGAGCATCAGGAACCCGCCGGGGCCGTTCCCCTTGGCGTCGCCGAGCATCGAGATGACGATGTTCCCGTCGGCGAGGCAGTGCGTGGTGTGCGGGGCGGAGAGGTTCGTCTTCTTCTTGACGTCGCTCCCTTTGATCGTCTTGTGCAGCTTCGGGGCGCGGGGATCGGACGTGTCGATGATATGAATGTTCGTGCTTGCCACGCCGGGGGCGATCAGAAACCGCCGCGTCTTGTGGGAATGCGCGTGGCAACTGCTGCAGACGTTCCACCCGGTGTGATGCAGCTCGTCGCCGACGGTGGGCATCGGCAGCCGGTGGATGACCATCGAGTACGTCTTCGACTTCGGGTCGACGTCGACGGTCGCGATGTAGTCCGGCTTCTTGATCGGCGTGCCGGTGTAGATCGCCGGGATGTAAAGCAGCTTCTCCGGCGGCGACTTCATCGCCTCCGCGGGAGACGACCAGCCGGGGCCGTGTTTTTTCCCCTCGTGGGCGAAACTGAAGTCGGAAATCAGCCCGGCGCCGACGGCGGCGGAGGTGGTGAGGAATTCACGGCGTTGCATCGACAGCTCCAATCGGAATGCGGGGACGAAGCAGTATTTGGCTCCGGGAAACACAGACGAAGAAGAAGTGGGAACACTAATCTTCGCTAATCGAACGCTGATAAGAGTGATCGTCGGATTCGTCAGGCCGGACGAGACGATCGCGTTGAATCAAAATGGCTTCCCGACGTCGTTGCATTGCTGCAGCGACGTGTCCGGATTTCTTCATCAGCGTTCGATTAGCGGAGATTAGTGTTCCAATTTGGTTTTCGGTTTCGAGTGCAGGTCGCTGAGGATCAGTCGTTTCCACTCGAGGTCCTTCTTGCGTCCGAAGTTGATCAGGTAGCCAACGTGTTTCCGCGAGATACGCATGTAGTTGAAGAGCTGCGCTTCGTGCTCCGACACGAGTGCGGAGACGGCTTTCAATTCGACGACGATCCCATCGAACACGAACAGATCGGGAATGTAGCTGGTCTTGAGCAGGCGACCCTTGTAGAACACATCGAGTTCGTCCTTCGCCCGGAAAGGAATCTCCCGCAGTTCCAGTTCGACCTCCAGGCTCTTCTGGTAGATGTCTTCAGCCATTCCATACCCGAGCTGGTTGTAAACCTCGAACGCCGCGCCCATCAGTTTGTAACCTTCTGACTTGAACATCGCGAAACTCCGCGCTGAAAGGGAAGAAAGGGAACGCTTATCTCCGCCAATCGAACGCTGATTTTCCTCTGAGGAAGCCGCGTCACCGGGGCTTCCCTGCGGTCCAGTTCCAGGCACTCGGAATTCGTATTGAAGCTTCCGCTTGGCATACTGCCGAGACAGCCACCTCAATACAAAGAATGCCAGAAATACTCTTATCAGGCGCCTTCGTTTCCAATTTTCGTCATCGTACCTTGATTCTTATCAGCGTTCGATTAGCGAAAATCAGCGTTCCCCCTTCCCATGACCTCAAGCCAGTCGAAACATCTTCAACAGCGCCTCATTCGCCTTCTGCCCGTCCGCTTTCGCGACGACCGCGCTCATGCGGATTTCGCTGGTGTTGATGAGCTGGATGTTCACGCCCGCTTCCGCCAGTGCGCGGAACATCTTCTCGCCGACGCCGGTGTGGCTCCGCAGGCCGATGCCCATCACCGTCAGTTTCGCGATGTCGCGGTCGTGGCTCAAGGCGGCTTCGGGCCATTGCTCGAGGACTTCGCGGAGCAGCAGCAGGCACGATTCGAGGTCCCGACGCGGGACGGTGAACGACAGGTGCGAATGCCCCGCGTGGCTGACGTTCTGCACGATCATGTCGACCATGATGCCCCCTTCGGCGACGGCTTCAAACACGGCGGTCGCCACGCCCGGCACGTCGGGCACGTTGCCCACCGTCACGCGGGCCTGGTCGGTGTCGAGCTGGACTTCGCTGACGACGATGTCTTCCATCGCCGCCAGCCGCGCGACGACGTCGCGCTCGATTTCGTCGCGGCTGGCGTTTTCCAGCGGTCGCGCGCCGGTGTTGCCGTAGCCGATCCTCGGGGTGGCAGCGGCCGTCTCGTGCAGGCGGAAACCGGCGTGGACCGCGTTCACCGCCGCGTCGCACTGGTCGCGGTCGACGAGGACGGAAATCTTGATCTCGCTGGTGGTGACCATGCCGATGTTCACGCCGGCGGCGGCCAGCGAGGCGAACATCTGGGCGGCGACGCCGGTGTGCTTCCGCATGCCCGCCCCGACGACCGAGACCTTCGACACGTTCGTCCCGTGCCGGACTTTCCCTTTGCGGAGCTGCTTGGCCGCCGCCTGGGCCGCCGTCAGAGCGTCGGCCAGTTCCGACTGGGGCACGGTGAACGACACTTCGGCCAGCCCGTGGTGGCTGACGTCCTGCACGACCATGTCGATGGGGATTCTGCGTTCGGCCATGCGGCTGAAGATGCAGCTCATCACGCCGGGGCGGTCGGGCAGTTCGACGAGACTCACGCGGGCCTCGTCGCGGACGAACGCGATGCCGGTGACGACGGGGGCGTTCTCATCGGCCGTGGGGGCGATGAGCGTGCCGGCTCCGTCGGAAAACGACGGCCGCACGCGGAGATGCACCGCGTACTTCTTGGCAAATTCGATCGAGCGGGAGTGCATCACTCCGGCACCGAGACTGGCGAGTTCCAGCATCTCGTCGTAGGAGATGTGGTCGATCTTGCGGGCTTCCTGCACCACGCGGGGGTCGGTCGTGAAGACCCCCTCCACGTCGGTGTAGATTTCGCATTCGTCGGCCCGCAGCACGGCGGCCAGCGCCGTCGCCGTCGTGTCGCTACCGCCACGGCCCAGCGTGGTGATGTTGAAGTCGTCGTCGACCCCCTGAAACCCGCAGGCGATGACGATCTTGCCGTCGTCCAGCGCGCGGCGCATGCGCTCGGTGGAAATGCTGCGGATGCGGGCCTTCGTGAACGACGAATCGGTGACGACGCCGATCTGCGCCCCTGTGAGGCTGACGGCGGGCACTCCCAGCACCTGAATCGCCATCGCCACCAGCGCGACCGATTCCTGCTCGCCGGTCGAGAGCAGCATGTCCATCTCGCGGGGCGGCGGTTTGGGGGAAATCTCGGCGGCGAGACTGACCAGCTCGTCGGTCTTCTTCCCGCGGGCGCTGACGACCATCACGACGTGATGGCCGGCCTTCCGCGCGTCGACGGCCCGCTGCGCCGCCCGCTTGATTCGGGTTGCATCGGCCACGCTGGTGCCGCCGAATTTCTGAACGATCAAAGCCACGGGTCGACGATTCCGAAAACGCGATCAAACGAGTCGGTTGGGCGCTCATCGTAACATACCCGCGCGGCGTGAACAGGGAAGGAAGGATGAAGGATGAGGGACGTCGATTCGCACAATTCGCGGTTTGGAATTCGGCGTTTACTCCGCGAACTGCACCGTCGCGATCACGGGCCGATGATCGGACAGATCACTGTCGATCACGCGATAGTCCGTGAACCGCCACTCACGGGGAATCAGCACCCAGTCGATGACGCGGTCCGGCGACATCGTCGGATACGTGAAATCCGCCAGTTGCGGGTTCTCTTTCGGCCGGTGATCGAGGCGGCCCAGAGCCGTCAGCATGTCCATCGTGTTGACGCGGCCGTATTCGGCCGGCGCGCGTTCGGAATACGGAAATCCCACCGGGGAGGCGTTGAAGTCCCCCGCCAGAATCATCGGCAGACTAGCATCGCGCTTCCGGTTCAACAGCACTCTCGCAGCGCGGAGGCGCGCGATCATGTCCCGCGTTTCCAGGTGCACGGCAACCACCTGCACGCGCTGCCCTGGCGAAAGCTCCAGCGTGCAGACGACGCCGCGTTTCTTCCCGGCGAGCCACGCTTCCCAGACGGCCACCGGTGGGTAGTCGATAAGTTCCGTCGCGATGATCGGGTAGCGACTTAAGACCGCGTTCCCGAATTTCCAGCTTCCATACGCGAAGCGGAAATCGATGTTCCGTTGCTCGACGCGATACCGGAATCCGGCCTGCCTGGCGATCGCTTCCGCCTGATTCTGGCCGCCGCTCCAGACGGCGTGGAAATCGATTTCGTTCAGCACGACGACGTCCGGTTTCTGTTTGGCGATCAGATTGGCGATCGCCGCGATGCGTTTTCGTTTCGCGTCGCCTCCTTCGTCCCAGTTGCCGTCGGTCGCGCCGCGGCCGTGGGCGATGTTGTAGGTGAGAATCCGCAACGTCCGCACGTTCCCGGTGAATTCCGCCGCCGCGACGTCCGGCAATTCGACAATCCGCACGCGCCGTCCCGCGCTCCGCGCCCGGCTGACGACATACGGCCCGACGCCGACGGCCAGCAGCACCGCCAGCAGCAGCAGCAGCAGTTTCCTGCGGTGCCGGCGGAGCGCGGCTTTCCATCCGCACGCTTTCGGCGTGTCAGTTTGCGGCGACGAAGAATCCGAGCGCGAGTTGTTCATCTGGGATGACAGGCAAAGCGGAATCCGTTAGGTGTCCCATGATTATCACCGCCACCGCGACGACAGCCAATTTCGGCTGCGAACGAGCCGCGTCTCCGCATGTCCGAGATGCCGCGAAACGCGCAACCAACTCGCTATGGGTAAAGGGACGAAGACATGATCCGTACCGCATTCCAAAACGTCCGCGCAGCGAACCGGGCAAGGGTATCGCAAGAGTATTCCAAGAGTATCGCGAAGTCCCCGGCTGAACGCTTGGAACTGTTGATTCTTGCCCCTGCAATTCGCAAAGCGGCGGAAGCTGGAGAAACCGGGGGAGGGTCGCGGCGAGGAGGAATTCAGACAACGACGTCAGTCCCCGGGAATTTCATCCGGCTCCAGAATGCGTTGGCCGGGACCGCGGACTCGGAGGATCAGCACTTCGTTACCGCTCACTGTGAAGATTCCGCGATAAGTGCGGCCGCGGCGGGTTTTGAACAGGAATTGTCGCAACTCGCGTTCGTCGAATTCGTCTTCAGGAGCGAGGCCGTGGATTTCCGGCCAATCGGCCAACGACGCGAGGGCCTTATCGTAGGCTTTGAGCCACGCCGCGGCTCCTTGCGGGGACCGTCGCTCATTCGCGATCCAGTCCACGATCGCATCGGCGTCCTTCCGAGCGCGGCGGAGGGGACGGACATGATACGTCATTATTCGGCCAGTCCGTACTTTTCGCGCAATTCGCGGATATGGTCCTCAACGGGAATCCCGCGGTCCCCGTTATCCAGATCGCGCAGCGCCGCTTTAACAGCCAGCAGGTCTTCATTTCGCTGTTCGGGAGACGGATTCTCAAAACTCCACAAATCGACGAGGCCTTCGAGGGTCAGGTCGCCCCCGCCGTTCGAGAGTTTCTCCTCCGCGAAGCGATGGAAGCGGTTCAATTCATCGAGCGTCAACTGCATGGCATGATTCCTCCCACGTGCGCGACTCCGTTCCGATTATCCCATGAATTCGAGCCGCGGTCAAAAGTGAATTGTGGCGACTCAATTCTCTCCCTCGCTGTCCCGCGGTTGCGTCAGCAGCGACACGGCGACCAGCGTCGCGAACCCCAGCGGGATCGTCACGATCCCCGGCTGGCTGAACGGGACGATCGCGGCATCGGCGGGGAAGCCGTAGACTTTCGAGAACGTGTCGCCGGAGAGCAGAATCCAGCCCAGCGAACTGGCCATGCCCACGATGACGGCGGCGATGATCCCCTGCCGCGTGGTTTTCTGCCAGAACAGCAGCATCACCAGCGCGGGGAGGTTCGCCGAGGCGGCCACGCTGAAGGCCCAGCCGACGAGATAGCTGACGTTGAGTTCCTTGAACAGAATCCCCAGCACGATGGCGATCGCTCCGACGACGACGGAAGCGATCTTCGCGACGCGGACTTTGCCGTGGTCATTGAGCTGCACGCCGGCGACGCTGGTCAGCAGATCGTGCGTGACGGCCCCCGCGGAGGCGAGGATCAGCCCGCTGACCGTCCCCAGCACCGTGGTGAAGGCGATGGCCGAAATGATCGCGAACAACATTTCGCTCATGCTTTTGGCGAGCAGCGGGGCGGACATGTTGCTGTTGGTGACGTCGAGTGCCCCGCTGGTCATCGCCCCCAGCCCCATGTACAGCGTGAGCACGTAGAAAAACCCGATCGCGGCGATCCCCACGATCGTGCTCTTGCGGGCGCTGGCTTCGTCTTTCACGGTGTAGTAGCGAATCAGAATGTGCGGCAGCGACGCCGTCCCGCAGAACAACGCGAGCATCAGCGAGAGGAAGTTCAGCTTGTCCAGCGGCTCGTCGCTGCGGATGCCTTTGAACGTCGGATGCTCGCCGGGGCGAAGGACGCGGCTGCCGTCGGTGGGCTTCTGGAAGTAGACGGCGTGAACCGTCCCGTCGGCTTCGATGATTCTCTCACTTCCCCACAGCACGACGGTGCTGTCCTGCAGCGTGCTGAAGAATTCGAGCGGTCCGAGGGGGCCGGTTTTGCGGCTCTCGCCGGGGAGACTGGTGATGTAGCCCGTTGGATGCAGCTCCGGGCCGCCTGTGAAATTCCGCAGTTCCTGGCCGTTGACCAGCGTTTTGCCGTCGACGGTCTTCGTGAGGATCTGTGCTTCCCGCGCCGTCGTCTTGCCGTCGTCGTCGGTATCCAATCGCCAGATTCCCAGCCGGCCTGTGCCGTATTTGATTCGAATGTAAGGCTTGTCCTTCCAGGGACCATCGGCGCGCTGGAGGTCCTCGTATTCAGGTGCTTCGCCGTGCGTCATGAGTGCGGATGGAAACTGACTGCGGTCATACGGGCCGATGACGTCGAAGCTGTGCCCGTCCTCGCCGCCGTCGCGGACGTTGAAACCGCGAAGCAGAATCATCACCGTCAACACAAAACTGAACACCACCAGCAGCGACCCCTTCAGAAACTGCACCCACGTCGTCGAGACCATCCCGGCGGTGACGACGATCAGAATCACGATTGTGCCGACCATCACCACGCCGACCCAGTGCGGGAAACCCAGCAGCGGTTGCACCAGCACGCCGGCGCCGACCATCTGCGGGATGAGGTAGAACACGCTGACGGCCAGCGTGCTGATCCCCACGGCCAGCTTGATGCCCCGCGACTGGAACTTCGCGTCCAGCGCGTCGGCGAACGTGAACTTGCCCAGCCGCTTCAACGGTTCGGCGACGACGAACAGCGCGACGATCCAGCCGGCGAGATAGCCGATGGAGTACAGGAAGCCGTCGTAGCCGTAGAAGGCGATCATCCCGCAGATGCCCAGGAACGACGCGGCCGACAGGTAATCGCCGGCGAAGGCGATGCCGTTGACGAACCACGGAATCTGCCCGTGGGCGGCGAAGAACCCCTGCGACGACTTCGCCCGCCGGCCGAGGTAGAAGCTCAGCCCCAGCGTGAATGCGACGAACGCCCCGAACACCGCGACCGCCGTGAAAGAAGGCTCGTGGATCATTCGCCGTCCTCCTCGCGACGGCACAACCAGCCGTAGATCACGGCCATGACAAACGCGGCGGCGATCAGGCCGAAGCCGTAGAGGATGGCGAGGTTCACCCCGGCGACGGGGGTGGCTTCCATCGATTCTGGCGAGAACGCATTGAGAAACACGAACCCGCCGTAGAACAGCAGGTAGACGGTGAACAGGACGAGGCCGATGCGGGCGTTGCGTGGGAGCATGAGCGATATCGAGATGTTCGGCGGTGGGATCAGAGGTCGATCAACGCAACCGAAAATAACCCGATGTTCGCCAGGATGCCAACGTAACAGAGAACTTCCCCGAAGACCCAGAGCCGCTGTTCCGCTTTCCACCGAGTTTGACCGAAAGCCCGCCTTGAGAGACCAACGCCGGCGACAGCGAGCGCGGTTCCCAATACAACGATAAGCGCCGCCGTCAGAATTGTCGCCGACCATACCCAATAGTTCACGCAGAGCAGGGACAGACAGCCCAGCAGGATCGATCGCATGACGTGCTCTGACCCACAGTTACGAGAGCGCTGTACAAAACTTGTCTTGGCGTTGTTCTTTTTCTTTTCTGTCCACCCCGCGAGCCAGGCGGCGGCGAAGAGCAAATTGGTCTTCTTCGTTGCCTTGATAAACTTCGTTCTCACCAAAACGGACGCTCCCATGTGCATGACCCGGATGCCATTCGAATCAGCCTGCCGAAAGGTTTCATCTGGGGCGTCCAGTGGATGGTGGGCGCTGCGACTGACACCGCAATTGCTGTGAAATTCCGACACTCGCCTTCCTGGGAACGCGGGGCGGGTGCCTGGTGGCACTGCTTGACGGACGCCGCCAAACCGCTTCTGATTTCGCCACGTCATCACGGCGTCCGTCAAGCAGTGGCACTCAGCACGAGGCCGCACGATCCAAAACCCCGCCACCGATTCTTTTCAAAACGAAGTTAACGAAGGGAACGAAGGCAAGGAAGAATGAATGGAAATTATTTTGTTCACTACTTCGTTGACTTTGTTTCCTTGGTGTACAAAGGAAAGCACGTGCGCTCTCGTAACTGTGGGTACTGACACATGACGAGAGCCTCGCAAATCGCGGATTGTATGTGGGATGAGTCCGGCGATTGGCCCACACTTTCAATCCGCAATCGGCAATCCGCAATTAACACCCGCCGCGAAACCGCGACGGACCTGATGAAATGCCGTCCATCGAGAGGACGGGACGTGGAACGCGCCTTCTCCCGTCAGGCCAGCCACGGCCAGTTGTTGACGTCCGAGAAGACCGCGTTTCGAGCGCCGAAGTCGCTCTTCGTCCACACGGAGTTGTTGGCGAACACGATCCGGCCGTTAACAAAGTCGATCTGCCCGCTCAACGACCAGTTGGTCGCGATCACGCCGGTCAGCGGATCGAACAGGCCCTCGGACCGAACGCCGCTCTCGTTCGTGAACACGATCCGCACGCCGAGCTGCGAGATGGCGGTCGGGCGGCCGTCGGAGAAATGCCAGTTTTCGTTTCGGTCGAGCACCGGGACGCGGTCCCACACCGAGCCGTTGTCCCACAGGATCCGCCGCGTCGCCGGGTCGATCGTGCCGCCGAGGTTGCCCCAGTCCGTGGCGACGACGTGCGTCGAATCGACGAGGGTGCCCTGGGAGGCGCCGCCGTGCTCGTTGACGAACACGAGGGTCTGGCCGAACTGCAGGATGGTCGTGTTCTGCCCGCCTGTCGCCCACGCGCCCGACACGTTGGCCGGCGCCCCGATCGACAGGTCGCTGGCCGTCCACACGCTGCCGTTGTCCCACTGAATCGTGTTCGTGACGAGCGTTCCCACGAGATTGCCCCAGTCAGTCGCGACGAACTGGGTCGAGTTGATGAACTGGCCGTTCGACATCCCGCCCTGCTCGTTGGTGAACACGAGATCGATTCCCAACTGTTGCACGAGCACGGGGCTGGTGCCGTTGATCGTGGCGGTCATCGTCAGATCGGGAATGTGGTCCCAGACCGAGCCGTTGACCCACTGGATTTCGTTCCCCACGACGTTGCCGACGAGTCCTCCCCAGCCGCTGGCCACCACTTGCGTCTCGGTATTGAAGAACCCCTCGGAGACGCCGCCGTTTTCGTTGATGAACGTCACCACCCCTTCCAGTTGCAGCACCTGGGCCGCCTGGCCGCTGGTCAAAAACCAGCCGGAAATGTCGGCCGCCAGCAGGCATCGTTGTTCGAGCCGCTCGGCGGCGGGCGTGGCCAAGCGGTGGGCCCGAGCCTGCGACAGATGCTTCCTTCGAGAAATCCGGCTGCGATCGGATGAGAACCAACCGAGCAGCGCCTCCAGGATGCGCGACGTCTTCATGGGTGTTGCTTCGCTCTGTGGTGGGCCTGCAGGCGAAGCAGACGGGACATCCGGCTGTCCGCCGCAGAGAACGGTCCGTCGATCGGCGCCGACGAATCATAGGATGTCGATTTTCCGGCGGCAAGGAGTCGGCGACCAGAGGGGAATCTCCCCGAGGCCGGGTCGGAGCATCCCGCTAAGGGAACTGTAAATGATTTGATTCCGGAGTTGTCGGAAGTTGTCGGAAAACGTGCCACTGCTTCGGACGGGCACGACCGGCGTCGGTCCCGCGCAACGCACTGCTTGCCCGGACGAAGCAGTGCTGTTGGGTGACTCGATGCGCCAACTCGGCCGGGCAAGCAGTGGCACGAACCGGGGGACAAAACCTTGACAGTTTCTAACCGGGAATATTCATCAGCCGGCGGGCGCTAGCCCCCGGTTTGACGTGCGATTGCCGTGAACCGGGGGCTTGCGCCCACCGGCTGATTTGCGCGGCTGCTCGACATTTCGGTCCCGAAACCCCACAATCGGCGAAGCTCTGCCGTGCACCGTCTTCTCGAATCGCGACCGTTCCCATGACCGCCCTCGACTACGCGAAGCAGTTCGTGGCGTTCGAATCGACGAGCGTCTTTTCCAACGTGCCCGTCACCGATTTCGCCGAGCAGACGCTGCGGCGGCTCGGCTTCGAGACCGAGCGGATCGAATTCGACGACGCCCGCGGGGTCCGTAAGGCGAACGTCGTCGGGAAGAAAGGGGAGGGAACCGGCGGCTTGGCCTATTTCGGGCACACCGACGTCGTTCCCGCCGACCCGTGGCTGTTCGACGACCACGGGCCGTTTCAGCCGACGGTCAAAGACGGCCGGCTCTACGGCCGCGGTAGCTGCGACATGAAAGGCTCCATCGCCTGCATCCTCGCCGCCGCCAGGCAGTTTGACGCCGCCAAACTGCGGCAGCCGCTGTACGTGACCTGCACGGCCGACGAAGAAGTCGGCTACGGCGGCGCGGCGCAGGTGGCGCAGCGGTCCGAACTGTTCCGCGAGATGTGCGCGAACGGCACGCGGGGCATCATCGGCGAGCCGACCATGCTGGAAGTCGTCTACGCCCACAAGGGGACCTACGGCTTCCAGGCGATTTCACGCGGGAAGGCGGCCCATTCGAGCACGCGGCACGGCGTGAACGCGAACCTGAAGATGATTCCGTTTCTGGTCGAGATGAAGGCCATTCACGAAGAAACCGAAGCCGACCCGCGCTGGCACCATGCCGAGTTCGACCCGCCGGGGGTGAGCTGGAACATCGGCATCAACGACCACACGCACGCGATCAACATCACGGCCCCGCAGAGCATCTGCACGGTATACTACCGCCCGACGCCGGGCATCGACGCCGACTCGCTGCTGGACCGCGCCCGCGCCGCGGCGGAACGGAACGGGCTGGAATTCCGCGTGCTGCACCTCGCGGGGCCATTGTACCTCGACCCACAGTCGCCGTTCGTGCAGGAAATGGTCGAGCTGGCCGGGACCGAAAAGCCGCGGACGGTCAGCTACGGGACCGACGGGGCGATGCTCACCGATCTGAAGAACCTGGTGGTGTTCGGTCCCGGCGACGTCGCGCAGGCGCACACGCACGACGAGTGGATCGACCTGGAGCAACTCGCCAAGGGGACTGAGCTGTACGCGGCTGCGATCCGCCGCTGGTGCTGTGGGTCGGCGTGACGAGTCGTGCGGAATTCATTCCGCACGATCCGCACGGCACAACCGCGATCGTCGTTCTGTTCTGCCGTGTTGCCATATTCCCTGTATTTTGCCCGGTCGTCCAGGTTTTTCAGTCAAATCCTCTTGCTGTTGCCCCCAGTCTGTGTAATCTTCGTATGTTGCGCGTTGACTTTTATCAACACGCTCAACGTGAAGACCGACACTCGACGGCAACATGCCGGCGTCTGGAATCTTCTCAGGGCGGGGAGGTTGCCATAACCAAATGTGACGTCTGTGTTTAACGCTCACTTCAGGTCACCAGCACAAGGGGAGGCTTACGTGGTTCGCAAGGGGATTCTCTCATCTGCCATTCTGGCTCTACTGTCGGCGACGGCCTATGCGGGCGACTGCGCGGCGCCGTGCGCTCCGGTCTGCGCACCAGCCTGTGCGCCGCAGTGCCGGACCGTCGAGCGGACCGTCATGGTCCCGAAGATGTTCACCGAGAAACGCACGATTCAAGTCACGAAGTACCGCTACGAGCAGCGCACCCGCAAGGTCACCTGCTACGAAACGAGAACCCGCCGCGAAAGACGGCAGCGAACCTGCACGGTCAATCGCTACGAAATGCGGACCCGCGACGTCTCGTACCAGGTCTGCCGCCCGGTGTGGCGCGACGTGGAACGCACCTACAACGTCTGCGTGCCGGAAATGGTCACCCGCAACGGCGTCCGCAAGGTCTGCAAGACCCGCTGGGAAGACGTCGAGCGCGAATTCACCGTCCTGGTCCCCACAACCGAAAAGCGAACCGGCGTGCGGTGCGTGATCGACCGCATCCCCGTCGAAAAGAGCTACGAAGTCTGCGAAGACCGAGGCCACTGGGAGACGAAGACCGTCGTCGACCCCTGCAATCCCTGCTGCGTCCGTTGTTGCCGCACGTGGGTGCCGAACATCGTCAGACGGCAGGTGAATTACACCGTCTACGAGTGCCGGCCGCGGGAAGAGAAGTTCGAGTACGACGTGACGGTCTGCAAGCCGGAAATCCGCAAGGAAACGGTCAAAGTCTGCCATCACGAGTGGGTCGACGAGCCATTCGAGTACCAGGTCTGCGTCTACCGGACCGAACAGCGGACGTGCACGGTCAAGGTCTGCGATTTCATCCGCGAGACGGCGACCCGAAAAGTGAACTACTGCGTCTGCATTCCGGAACAGAAGACGTTCGAGTACGAGGTCACGCTCTGCGATCGCGTGCCGGTCGTGCGCGAGGTCCCCTGCACCGTCTGCATTCCCTACACCGAAAACGTGCAGGTCGACGTCTGCGTCTGCCGGATGGTCCCCAAGACGATCACCTGTCAGGTCTGCTGCAACCCGTGCTGCCCGTAGTCGGCAACCCGCGATTCGTTGGAATACCCGCGCCCGCGACGTTCCCCGTCGCGGGTTTTTTTCGTTGGTGAGTGGTCCGTAGCGGAATTCGTAAGAATTCCGCCGGTCATTCGCTCGCCGCGGAATTTTCACGAATTCCGCTACGCCACTCACCAGTTGCAACAATCCCTCGCCGGAATCACAATGGCGCAACGCCGCCGATGCGACGGGACGCAGGTGGAACGCTCTATCGTGCCCCACAGGATGCACGCCGCATGAGGTCAAGTTTAACGAGCATGTACGACTGGATTTCCGGCCGCCGCTCCGGCGGGAAGGCGAAGCCGCGCGGGAAGGCGCCGGTCTACGGCGAAGAAGAGCGGCTGGGCATCCGCGAGGCGGGGCGTTTTAACGCGCAGTTGATGGACTTCCTCCGCCCCCACGTCCAGCCCGGCGCGACGACCAACCAGCTCGACAAGCTCGTCTACGAGTACACCCTCGACCACGGCCACACCCCCGCCTGCCTCGGCTACCCCGGCCAGAAGAAGCCGTACCCCAAAAGCATCTGCACCAGCGTCAACGACGTCGTCTGCCACGGCATCCCCGACGACGTGCCGCTGAAAGAAGGGGACATCGTCAACATCGACCTGACGACGATCGTCAACGGCTGGCACGGAGACCAGTCGGAGACGTTCATGATCGGCGTGGTTTCGGACGAAGCCCGCCGGCTGGTGCAGGTCACGCACGAGGCGCTGTACGTGGGCATCAAGTCCGCCGTCCCCTTCGCCCGCATCTACGACATCGGCCGGGCGATCTACGAATACGCCAAGGCCCGCGGGTTCGAAATCGTCCGCGAGTACCAGGGGCACGGCGTGGGCCGCGAGTTCCACCAGGAACCGGGCGTCCCCCACTTCCCCGACCCGCAGATGTCGCGCGTCATCATCAAGCCGGGCAACTGCTTCACGATCGAGCCGATGCTCAACTGCGGCACCTGGCGCACCGTGCAGGACAAACGCGACGGCTGGACCGTCCGCACGAAAGACGGCCGGCTCTCCGCCCAGTTCGAGCACACGGTTCTGATGACGGAAGAGGGACCGGAGCTGGTGACGATGACGGAGGCGGGGCCGCGGGAGGGGCATAGGTTTTGACGTTTGGCATCAGAGTCGTCTGAGTCGTCTGAATGGAGTCGGAATCCACGAGTGTCCGTTCGAATGGCCGCCCATGACCTTCGATCTTCGTGACGTTACAGGACTTCGTGGCGAGAAGATCGTCGAATTGGCCCTTACCGACCATTCAGAATTCCCGCAGCCGCTCTTTCGCCCGGCATTTCTTGGCGACAAATGGCCGGCAATCGACTTTTATGTGGAATCGACGACAGCCGGTGGACAACAACCGTTTTTCTTTGCCCAGGTGAAGTCGACGACCGTTGATCTGTCTTCGCGTTCAAAAAAACTTATTGTGTCCACGAACAGGTCCGATGTCGAAGGGCTGCTGCGAATTCCAGGGCCGACGTATCTCTTCGGTGTTCACGAACCGTCGAAGAGGGTCTTTGCTCGATCCGTTCACTCTGGTATACCATTGAAATCGATTACCCGAATTCCTCTATCGCATGAGCTTACGCCTGCGAATTTGCAGATTCTTCACGATGAGGTGCGGGACTTCTGGTCGGCAAGGGGATTCGTAACCGTTCACACCCCGCACAGCGACGCCGTCGGCTGGAAGTGGCGGGTCAGGGCGGAAGTCAGGAAGGCGAAGGCATTGTGGCCTTGTTGGCGGCAGGTTTCCAGCACGGTCAGCAGGGTTTCG